>ERZ795060.1738-NODE-1738-length-24548-cov-4.406361_pt1 | contig 24548 bp, 19 predicted proteins | sample MGYA00375144_ERZ795060 | MGnify/ENA primary metagenome ERZ795060 (study PRJEB30189, sample SAMN05720157) | activated sludge metagenome | isolation source: anaerobic digester from wastewater treatment plant | place: Japan | collected 2015-05-15 ...
CATCGAGATCCTAAATCTTGCCTGTTTGGGAAGAATTCTCACACAGGCTGCTAGCTGGGAGGTAAGAGTGGCCATGCTGATATCGCCGCTGCCGAAAACTAATATTGGGATCACAAAACCGATTACCGGAAGCATAATCAGAAACTGAAGTAAATCGGTAAAGGCGACGGCATAAAGGCCTCCCATGGCCGTATAAAGCACCAGGACGCCGCCCGCCAGCAATATGGCCAGCTCGTAACTGATGCCCATCGGTTCGCCCAGGAGCCTGAACACAATACCCATGGCGATGAGCTGGGCTCCAAAGATGGACATTACCGCCAGGATCAGGAAGACGGCCGATAAGCGGCGCACCCCCACGCCGAAGCGTTTCTCCAGCACATCCGGAACAGTCCAGACGTTAGTCTCGCGCAGTCTGTGCGCAATAAACAGGCTGAAGAAGGCATATCCCAGAAAGATGGCAATGGGCAGCCACATTACGCCTACACCGTATTCATAGGCTTTACCTGCCGCTCCCATGGCGGCGGATGAGCCAATCATGGTTGCCACAAGAGTTCCAATGGTTACCGTCCAGCCCAGGGAACGCCCCGCCAGGCTATAGTCAACACCTCCTCTGATCCTCTTGTATGAAGCTACTCCGATCAAGATTAAAACCAGGAAATAGAGAAAGAAAATTACCATGTCTACGGTTCCTACCACTGAACTCCTCCCCTTTATAATAATTTCTTAAATTATACAATATTAAACAAGAGTTGCCAACCTTCTACATTTACTCCCTGTGCATTGACACTCCTAAAATAAATTTGTTATAATTTCTCAGATTAATGAATTATTTAGAATGCCGGAACGTCATTAATAAAACTTTTCCTGCAGGGCACTCCATTCACCCACCTTGAGGAGGAGGCGAGAGAAAATGTCCAACCAGTTGTGGCTAAAGAATTACCCTGTTCGCTGGAATCTTGACTATCCTGAAATTTCTCTCTATAGCTATTTTAAAGAGGCCAATGCCCAATGCGGTGAGCTGATTGCCCTGGCTTATTACGGAGACGAAATTACGTTTAGGCAAATGCATGAATATATCGATCGTTTTGCCGCCGCTCTGGCCGATCTTGGTGTAACCAAGGGAGACCGGGTGGCTTTAATGTTGCCCAACTGCCCCGAGTATGTTTATGCTTACTATGCTGCGCTCAAGCTGGGGGCTATAGTTGTCCAGATGAACCCCATGTATTCTCCAGATGAAGTAGAGTTTGTGCTAAAGGATTCAGAAGCTAAAATTTATATCGGTGTTGATGGCACCAGCGCGACTTTTCAAGAAATTCGTGATCATGTTATGGTAGAACATTCAATTATATCGCGGCAGATGAATTATGTGGTGGAGGGGGAGAACTTCTGGTTTGACCAGCTGCTGCAACAATATCCGCCGGTTTCTGAAGAAGCAGTTGTCGATCCAAAAGAAGATGTGGCCGTTTTTCAATATACCGGCGGGACAACCGGAACTCCCAAGGCAGCCATGCTGACCCATTACAATATTGTCTGCAATGTGATCCAGAGAAAAGAGTGGATTCGTGATTGGATTAATAATAAATTGGGTGAAAAACTTACCCAGCAGTATGTTCTGGCGGCTCTCCCCTTCTACCATTCTTACGGTATGACCGGTGTGTTAAACATGGGCCTTACCCTTCCGGCAGGTCTGATTATCATGCAGCGATTCGATGTGGAAACCCTTTTTGACTTAATCGATTACTACCGGCCGGCTATTTTCCCCGCCGTTCCCACTATTTATACCGCTATAATTAACCACCCAGAGATCGACCAACATGACCTCAGTTGCCTGGAAATATGCAATAGCGGAGGGGCGCCGATGCCTGTTGAAGTAATGGCCAGATTTGAAGAAATAACCGGCAGCAGGATTATCGAAGGCTACGGACTTTCCGAAGCTTCTCCCTCGACACACGCCAATCCTGTAAAAGGGATTCGCAAGTATGGCAGTATTGGCTTTCCTTACCCCGATACGGATTGCAAAATCGTAGATCTTAAAACGGGAACGGAAGAGGTGCCGGTAGGCGAAGAAGGCGAGTTAATTATTAAGGGACCGCAGGTAATGAAAGGTTATCTTAATCGCCCTGAGGAAACCAGGGAAACGATCCGTGATGGCTGGCTTTATACCGGAGATATTGCCACCATGGATTCAAGCGGCTATTTCTATATTGTCGATCGGAAAAAAGATATGGTTATAACCGGCGCCATGAATGTTTATCCCAGAGAAGTGGATGAAGTGCTTTATAACCACCCCAAGGTTGCCGAAGCCATCACTGTAGGTATACCGCATGATTATTACGGAGAAGTGCTTAAAGCATACGTGGTGCTCAAAGACGGAGAAAATTGTACTGAAGAAGAGCTTCTCGAATACTGCTCCAAAAAACTGGCTGTCTATAAACTACCCCGTATCATAGAGTTCCGCAAACAACTCCCCAAGAGTGGGGCCGGAAAACTGATGCGCCGCTTGTTGCTGGAAGAAGAGGAAAGCCAGAAGCAACAGGGCTAAATTCTCAGGGCAAAATCTTTAAAATTGTTCGGTTAAAATCGCTGCAGAACTTTGCGCCGGGATCTCATTAGTTTATTACATAAAATGGAAAAAGGATAATCAATTGTTGGAAAGTGTTGTATTATGTATTGCGAACAAGGCAGAATATTGCTATAATAGCAACGGAAACCAATAATTTAAATTGAAAAAACGGGATCTGATGAAATGAGACCTAGATCTCCGTATAGATTAGGGGTCCATAATTTAAAAAGGAAGGATGATTCCATGTCTATTAAAATTGAAAAGTTAAAACAGATCATTGAGGAACTTAAAGAGGATTTGGGAAATGGCTTTGTGTCTACCGACATATGGGCTACCGCTGATGCGCAGTCTCTGGTTGGTTATAATTCACAACCCAAAGCGGTGGCCTTGTTCAATGAAGTTACGCGGATGCTGGACAAAACTCTAAAAAATGCAGAATTCCCCGGACTGGGTGATTATTACCTGGTGCACCTCGACAATAACCATCTGGTTGTGATACTGTCTATCGGCGCCTACCAGCAGAGCATTCTGGTGGATTTATCTAAAACTACCATGGGCATCTTAATGAGTGTGGTGTTGCCGAAAGTGCTAAGCGGGCTTGAAGAAGCCACAAAATAACCTGCGATATTATAGATGCCAGGCGCGGAAAGGGTTGTATGAAAACGCATGGAATCTGAAAGTTTATATAAAATCATTGATTCGCTGGTGCAGGATCTTGGAGATGGTCTTGTGGCCACCGATATCTGGATTGACGGTGAACGGGAATCGCTGGTCGAACTTCGCGGCCGCGGATCACCACCCGGAGCTATCGATTTATTTAATGACGTAACAAAAAACGTGGATAAAGCTTTAAAAGGGGCGGATTTCCCCGGGCTAGGCCATTACTATATAATCAATCTCTCCGGAAATCATCTGGTCGTGGTTTTACTGGCTGGCTCTTTTCGTCAATACTTGCTGGTCGATCTTTCGAAAACCACTATGGGTATATTGATAAGCGTGGCTCTCCCCAACTTGATTAGCGCCCTGGCCAATGCTAAGGCCAAAGAAGTTAAACAATCTCGCGGCACTTCTGGTTTTTGGAAATTATTGAGCTCATGGTCAATGGGTGGTCATACGGATAATAGTGAATAAGTTCCTACATTTCTTACCTTCTTAGCGTAGGAGCGGGTGTCATGCTGTTTTGGCAGCCGCTTTTTTTATTTTTTATTATAACCTTCAACTATCAGTTAATCCTTCTTTCAAATGGGAACATCTTTTTCTGGCTGGGGTATGATAGTAAAGCATAAGCGGTAGAGGAGCCCTTTTTTCATTTTATACTGATCATGGAGAGCCAGGAGGCCCGGCTTGTCCCCTCCAACTCCCCTTTGCGTTAAGTCGACATTTAAGGTAATGGTATCGCGCCGGGGAAGCTCGTGGATATGCCGGGCCCGGTCAAGATCATCGTCGGTATAGGGCCGGGCACTAAAGTTGAGCAGATTATCTCCGCTTTTTACTATTTTCAGCCCGCTTCCCCTTTCATCAGTCAGGCTGAGCCAGCGTACTTCGCTGCGGTTTCCGTTTTCCTGGGGGAAAAGGTAATTGTGGATGCTCTCTTCAACGGGCATGGTATAGATCCCAACAATGCCGCTGCGGTTGCGATCAGGCATGGTTTCGTGGGGACCTTTGCCGAACCAGCTCAGTTTATTATACTGCCCGGGAACGGTCATCTGCATGCCAAAGCGCTCCATCTCCCTGGACGGAGTGAACTGGCAGGTTACGGTAATTGCTCCGTTTGCGGAAAAAGAATAAATGATGTGGAGAGGTGTTCGGCCATACTTAACTTTTGAAATGACATGTATGGATATCTCTCCGGGGTGCCTTTGCTCAAGGGTAATTTTTTGAACGGCTCTGTTGGCCTCCACTTTTCTCCAGGGGCTATCCCGCTTTAACAGGGGGACAAAGTTGGCGACACCCAAATCGTTGCATGTAGGCACCCTCCAGAAGTTCGGCTTCAAGGGACCAGCCAGCATTTCGCGTCCGCCGCTTTTTATGGATATAAGGCGCCCCTTTTTTTTCTCCAGTGCAGCAGTGAAAAGGGGGCATGAAATCTTAATGAGCTCATCATTTTCTTCAATGGAAAGTTTTGCTGAAGGGGATTTGCTGCCAACTTTATACGCAAAGTGGCCTGCCAAAGTAAATTGTTCCCAAGCGATCACCAGACCTTGCGGGGCCCACAGGGTGGCCGCCGCCAATCTAAATTCCAGCAGCAGGTGATATTCGCAACCGGCCTTGTATTCCGGCATACTAAAAGGAATTTTTACAACCGTCTGCTCCCCTGGCGCAATGGCCGGCGTATCCATCTGCCCCTCCTGGATAATGGCGCCGTTTTCAGTTATCTTCCAACACATTTGCAATCCGGAGAGGCTTTTAAAGCGGTATTTGTTTTTAATTTTCACCAGGCCGCGTTCCAAATCAACAGGGAAAACTTTAATATCTTGATATACTTTTTTTACTTCATACAGGGCCGGGTGGGGGGTGCGGTCGGCGGCAACGATTCCGTTGCCGCAGAAAAACCCGTCATTGGGCTTGTCTCCAAAATCTCCCCCGTACGCCCAAAAATCTTCGCCTGCTTCAGTTTGCTTGAGGATGCTCTGGTCGGCAAAATCCCAGATAAAGCCACCGCAGCAGCAGGGATATTTCTCGAATGCATCCATGTACTCCTGGAAGTTGCCGAGGCTGTTGCCCATGGCGTGGGCGTACTCACAAAGAATAAATGGTTTACCGGCGTATTGCTTGGCCGTTACTTTCCTGCCAATGAGAAAATTGTTGGTTTCTCCGAACCCGGCGCGAACTGTTTCCCCGCGCCCGACTTTTTCCACAACCTGGGGCGGCGCATACATCATACTGAAAAAATCAGAAATATCAAGGACATGATCTCCTTCATAATGAATGGGGCGGGTGTGATCTATTTCCAGGATGGCCTGCTTCATTTTTCTAAAATTGTCCCCGTAACCCGCTTCATTGCCCAGAGACCAGATGATGACACAGGGATGGTTTTTATCCCGCTGCACCATGCGCACCACGCGATCCAGGCAGGGTTTCGTCCAGCGAGGATTGCTGCCGGGGAGACAGTGGCGCAGGCCGTGGCTTTCCAGGTCCGCTTCATCCATAACGTAAATACCATAACGGTCGCAAAGATCGTAAAAGGCGGGGCTGTTGGGGTAGTGTGAGGTCCGCACCGCATTGATATTATTGGCTTTAAGCAGTTGTATATCTGCTTCGGTTATCTCTTTTGGCACCGCGTGTCCATATCGGGGATGAAATTCATGCCGGTTTACTCCCTTAAGCAGGATGGCTTTCCCATTGATAAGAAACTGTCCTTTCTTGATTTCAATCTTGCGGAAGCCGAAAGAGCAGCGACGTACTTCTATGATGTTGCCTTTTTCACCGGTCAGCGTTAGCAGAAGGGTATAGAGATAAGGGGTTTCAGCGGTCCATTTGCGGGGGTTGGCTACGGGTGCCTGCATGGACAGGATCAAGTCCGATCCCCCGTCCACAAGGCCTTCTTGCATCATGAGCTTTTCACCGCCCACCGCCTGGCCTTTCTCGTCCAGCAGGGCAACTTCCAGCCGGCACATTGAGCGCTTCCCGGGAGCATGGTTTTTGATCAGCGCTTTGAGATATAGCGTGGCATCATGGTATTGTTCATCCAGATCGGCATAAATAAAGAAATCCCGAACGGTCAGCGGCGGCTCCATTACCAGGTAAACGTCGCGAAAGATGCCGGAAAGCCGCCACATGTCCTGATCTTCCAGGTAGCTGCCAACAGACCATTTGTACACCTCTACCGCCACAGTGTTGAGACCCTGGTTCAGGTATGGAGTGATGCGGAATCGGGCCGGCGCCGTCGAGCCCTGGCTGTACCCGGCCATTTTCCCGTTGATCCACAGGTAAAAAGCAGACCTTACTCCGTCAAAATGAATGAATATTTCGTTGCCGTTCCACTCAGGCGGTATGGTAAAATTGCGCCGGTAAGAACCGACGGGGTTATCCCGGTGCGATATGCCGGGAATTCTTATTTTCCGGATCGCCGGGGTATAACCAAAATTGCGATAGATAGGGATGCCATATCCGGCTATTTCCATATTGGAAGGAACTTGAATTTCGTCCCAGTTTTCCACGTCGTACTGCGGGTGGTGAAAACCTGCCGGCCTGGCCTCAGGGTTTGGAGACCAGCAGAATTTCCAGGAACCGTTCAAAAGAAGTTGATAATCTGAAAGGCTTCCGGCAAGCGCCCCTTCCCGGCTAGGGTAAGGAAAAGAGCTGCAGCATCCCTCTTCCCTGTTGATCGCAATGACCTCAAGGTTCTCCCATTCGCGGCGGCGCTCCCGCATAGCGATCAGCTCCTTGTTTAATGTGCTTGAAACGCTGTATATTCTATAGATGCGAGTATAATCCAGACAGGTGGCGCTTCTCCGGTGATGTGTGCATATTTTTTCTGGTTAGGATTGTCTTTTTTGATTATACCATGCTTTGACATCGCTGAATATACAATGCCTGGATGCTGCCCAGTGACTCAGGCGCATTTTAGGCTATAAAGTCACGCCGAGTGAAATTGCGCGCAAAAAGGCTGGCCGCCACCGTTTGCCGTCAAATACTAAAGTTGGCCCTGGATGGCTATAAATCCTCCGGCGGGTGGCCGAGTAGCTCCATTTTCCTGGCCCGGGTTACGGCCTGCAATCGCCTGTTAACCCCCAGCTTGCCGTAGATACTTTTAATATGACTTTTTACGGTGTTTTCGGTTAATCTTAGCCTTTCTGCGATTTCCCGGTTGGATAAGCCGCAGGCCAGCATGTTGAGGACCTCTGCTTCGCGGCAGGTCAAGGCCTCAGGTAGAGTTTGTTTTTTGGGGGGATAATTTGATGACTGGCGGGTCGGATCTTCTGCCGGGAGACAAGACAACCGGTACAAAAAAGCGGCCTGGTTGCCCAGTAGTTGCAGCATCTCCCCTTGTTCCCGGGAAAAGGCTCCGGCGATGAGGTTGTTTTCCAGATAGAGGAGGCCGGCCAGGCGGCCCCCCCCGGAAAGAGGCAGGCAGCATACTGACCTGACGTTATTTTCCGCCACATATGGATCGCGTCCAAAGGCTCCCTCCCTGGCAGCGTCATCCAGTACCAGCCTATTTCCGGTATGGGCTACATACTGCACAATTGCCGCGGAGAAGTTTCTGTTATTTTTTAGCGGAGACGGTGCTAAACCGGTAAAGCGCCCGCCTGCTCTTATTTTGGCCATCTCCAGGTATAGTTCTTCACCGCGATACATGATCAGGCCGCCCTTTTGCGCCCCGGTGTTTTCCATAAGGAGACAGATTAAGCGTTCGGCCATCTCCCGCCAGTTGCTTTCCTGTGCCCAAGATGACCTGAGCAGGGAAGCGAGGTCCGGGAAAGAAGAAAAACTTTCCGCTTTCACCGGGGGGCCTGGTAAAGATTTGTTATAATTAAATGCCGCTGTGGATTCTTGTATAGCCTTCTCATCTGTAGGGTTGGAGTAGTGCAGGAAACGGCTATATTTTTCTTTAAGTTGTGTTGTTATAGCGGAAGCCCCCCATACTTCGAAACAGCGGCAGGCATCGGCCAGGAAGGCGGAGGCGGTCTTTTCCATTTTCCGGTAAAGGTAGAATTCTGCCGCCAGCAGGTTGGCCAGGGCTTCGTCCCGGGGATTGTTGTTTTGTGCGGCAGTAATAACCGCCTGTTCATATAGCTCCAGGGCCTCCGTTTTTCGTCCGCGCAGCCGGGCAGCTTCCGCTTTTAAAAGCAGCAGCCGGTGCCCAAAATTTTCCGGTCCGTGGCGGGCCCATTTGCGGAAGCGGGAGAGATTCTTGCGTAAAGTTTTCCAGCAGCGCCGCCGCTCTCCAGCCGCCAGCTCCGGCCAATAAGCGCTAATGCAGAGAGCATGAAAAAAGCAGTGCTCTTGATAAACCATCAACCCAAAAATGCTGTCCAGATCACTTTCAGCTTTGGCGAAGATGTTTAAAGCCGCCTGGTATTGGCCGGTGTAGTAGAGGTATTGACCCTGATAATGCCGGCAATAAAAGTCTAACTGCCTGGTGGCTTTATTCCCGGCCATAAACGAGGTAAAGTCCGGAGGGCGGCTTTGCTGCTCTTTTAAGTTTTCGGCCAAATGTTTGACTGCTTCCACAAATGCCCTTGTTTCTTCCAGATTCAGCGCCTGCAGCCATTGAATATGCTGGTGGCAGTCAGCGATTACATCGTCCAGAGGGTAACCGGCCAGGAGTTTTGTTTCCACCGCACCGAAGAGGGCATTACCGGCATAAAAAAGGTCACCTACGGCCAGGGCATCTTGAAGGACCCTGTCCAGGTAGTCGAGGTTGGTTTTTCTAGGGGCCACCCAGTGATTCATTAAGAAAGTAAAAGCGTAAACATAGCGGCCCCTGACCGAGGGATAATCGTACTTCTCCGCCAGGTTCAGCGCTGCCTGGCCCAGCCGGTAAATGTTTTTGGAAGTGCCGAAAACCAGGGAGGCCACTACGGCATAGCTTCCCACGGCCACAGGTGTATGCTTGACATTGGGGTGTTTTAAGGCAATTTCAACCATTTTCAGGATTGATGAGGCACACAGCATCGGATCAAGGTAGTAGGCAGAGGCGGAGAGGGCAATTAGCAGATCCATCGCTACAATTTGTAAAGGATCAGCCTGCTCCGGCAGGGCGGCAACCTTGTTTAAGTTCTTCAGGCGCAGGCGCCATCTGGCCCAAAAGAGTCTTTGCAACACGGACAGCTTTCCTGGTCTGTCCGGAAAGGCTATACCCAGTTCTTTCAACCCTGCCAGGCCAGTGGCCATGGCCTCGCGGTGCCGGTTCAACCCGGTGAAAAAGATTGTTTTGAGCAGATGCTGCTCCGCCCTTTGTCTAGATGACCCGCCCTGCTCCAGGGCCGTATCCATCATATGCAGGGCGATGTCGTGATTACCGCACATGTACTCGCATTGGGCCATCTCTATGGTTAGCTCGCGGGTCAGATCGAAGTACTTCTCCCAGGGATGGTCGGGCAACAGCTCCAGGCCCGAGCGCAGGTAGTACAGGGCCGACCGGTAGGCCGCGGTGGCTTTTACTTTCCGGCCGGCCATGAGGTTAAATTGGGCCAGTTGCAGGCGCTCCGCCGGGTCAGTGATTAGCTCTACACCAAGGTTAAGGTGCCTGGCCATATCAATTATGCGCGTTTCCAGATGATCTTGCGTAGTAGATGCATCCAGCAGGCGGCCCAGTTGCAGGTGCATCTCTTTTTTTTGTTCTGGTGAAATCAACCCGTAAGCGGCCTGCCGGATGCGGTCATGGAGAAAAAGGTATGAGCCGTCTTTTTGACGGAGAATTAAATTTTCTCTTTGAGCCTGTCGCAAGTACTCCTCAACCTGAGCGGCCGGGCATTCTACGGTAGTGGCAAGAAGATCGGGTTGGAAGCGATCTCCGTGACAGGCCGCCCATTTTAAAACTTTCTGGGTTTCCGGGGCCAGTTTTTGTAGCTTTCCCACAAGAAAACTTAAGAGATCATCGCTATAGGGCTGTTTTAAGATAGCCTCCAGATTCCACTCCCAACGCCAGTCGTGATAGGTAAAGTAAATTAGTTTTTGCGCGTACAGGCTTTGCAGCAACTGGCGCAAGAAAAGTGGATTGCCTCCGGTGTGGCGGTGAAGCGCTTGCGCCAGCGGTTTACCCTGATTGGCAGTGACATGGAGCGAATCTGCTACCATTTGTACGGTTTGGGCCAGGTTTAACTCTGCCAGACTCACTTCCTGCAGAATAACTTTTCTATGCTTCATCTCTGCTATTGCTGCCGCCAGAGGATGATCCTCAGTTAGTTCATGGCTGCGATAAGCGCCGATAAGCAAAAGAAAACGGTTTTCCGGGCAAAAGGCAAGATTTGTTAACAGCTCCAGGGAAGCCTCATCGGCCCATTGCAGATCATCTAAAAAAATTACCAGGGGATAGCCCTGCCGGGTAAAGGCCTGAATAAAACTTTTTATTACCAGAAGAAAGCGGTTTTTTGTTTCTGCGGGTGGCAGTTCTTCTACAGGGGTTAAGGGACCGGTGATTAATTCGATCTCCGGGAGTAACGGAGCAAGCACGGCAGCGCCGGTTCCCAGGGTCTGGAGCAGTATCCGGCGCCATTGCAAAAGCTTCCCTTGATCTTCCGCTAAGATTACCTGGAGCAACTCCTGAAAAGCCTGGATAAAAGAGAGGTACGGTTTACCGTAATGCAACTGGTCTGATTTCCCGGAGACAAAATAGCCCTTACCGTGCCGTACCAGTGGTTTTAAAAATTCGTATACTAAAGCTGTTTTACCGCTGCCCGCATAACCGGAAACCAGCACAACTCCGGCTTTACCTTTATTGATCTGATTGTAGATCCGTTTCAGCGCTGCCGCCTCTTTATCCCGGCCGTAGAGTCTGGGGGAAAGCTGGAATATGGCGGAGATATCCTTTTCCGCCGGGGCAAAAGCCTGGATTTTTCCTGAATCCTGCCATTCCGTAAAGCACCGGTTAAGATCGGTTTCCAGGGCGGCTGCGTCCTGATAGCGCTCCGACGCATCTTTAGCCAGGAGTTTCAAAATCACATTAGAGAGGGCGGGCGGTATCGCCCGGTTTAGCTTGTGTGGTGCCTGCGGTTTTTCGGCCAGGTGGGCATGGACCCAGTGGCTGTACCCGGTGGCCTGAAAGGGAAGTTTTCCGGTAAGCAGTTCATAGAAAATAACTCCCAGGGAGTAAAAATCGCTTCGATAATCCACCGGCCAATTAAGTCTGCCCGTCTGCTCCGGAGACATATAGGCGGCGGTGCCTTCCCAGGATACCGGTTTTTGCGGCAGGCTATCACCCAGGACAGGAGCGGACGCGCTGAAGTCGGTGATTTTAACCGTCAGCATTTGCGGTTCAACAAAGATATTGACAGCGTTAAGTCGCCGGTGGGCTACATTATGGTGATGTAGCGCTTTAACCGTAGCCGCAAGCTGCCGGGCGATGGTGAAAAAGTGCTCCAGGTCAGGCCGGTGGTGGTCCAAAAATTCACTTAAGGGAATCCCGGTAGCATTTTCCATAACCAGGAAAGGGATTTGACCGCTAAAATCCACCCGTAGAGGCCGGCAAATTCCTTTGACTGCCAGATTGCCGGCGACGGCCAGCTCATGGAAAAACGCGGCTTCGGTTCCGCGGGTATCACCATGCTTAGCTACTTTCAGCAGGAACAGATGGCCGTTGACCAGCGATTTGGCCCGGTAGAGTACCGTATCCTGGTTTGGTTCAAACTGCTCCAGCATGATATAGCCAGGAATATTGAGCATCAGGATAGCTTTCCTTTGGATTCAAGTCGATTTTATACATTAAGCATAAAAATATTTTTTTCGACGCAAGGCTACCAAATCCTGCTTTATTAGATGCCAAATACCAAGGGGACGGAACCAGGGGGATGGAGGTAATGGTGCCCCCTGGTGTTCCCGACACCTACCTGGTGCTGGTCAGCGTTGACGCAGATAACAGAAAATTGGTATAATTTAATCAAGAAAGCTCACAAGGAGGCCCTTTACATGAAAATACTGGTTTGCACGGACGGTTCGTCGCATAGTCAAAAGGCCCTGGAAAAAGCCTCCATCTTAGCCGAGAGAGCAAAGGTTGAAGAAGTAGCGATTATTCATGTTTATGAAGGCAAATTCGAATTTCCGCATTACGATGATGCTTCGATTGGCTATACGGCAACGGACGCAGATTTAAAATACATCAAAGAGCAGTACAAAATTCAAAGAGAAAAAGGCGAAAGGATCTTGCAGCAGGCCTTAAAATTTTTTTCGCAGAAAAATATCAATGCTCGCACCATCTTAAGGAAAGGGCACCCCGCCCGTACCATCGTTAGCGTGGCTGCCGAGGAAGGATTTGATTTAGTCTTTATTGGCAGCAGGGGGCTGGGTGGTTTGAAAAGAATGTTTCTGGGCAGCGTCAGCAACGCTGTAGTTCAGGAAATCCAAAATTGCAGTGTCGTGATTGTCAAATAACCGAAATGCTAAAAACTGGTTTAAAAGATTAAAAAGGCCCCCGCTTGAGGCGGGAGCCTTTTGTTTTTTCGTGAGTATGGGTTTTAGAAGATTTTTCGGCCACCAGGGCCTAAGTTTAAACAGCCTGCGAAATCGGCCAGAAAAAGAGAACATAAGCGATAATAAAGAGGGCAATTCCGCCGAAGATCAAGATTTTGGGGAAAAGCATGGTCCTGCGAATTTCCTGTGGATCCTTCTCTTCCGGCGGCACAATAAACAGCTTTTCCCTGTAAGCTTTCTCTTCAGGGGTGACTTTTGTCAGTGCTGAGGCAATATATATTGCCAGAATACTGGCTGTCGCCCCAAGAATTGGCGGGCGGAAATAGACGGGAAAAGCAATACCGCCAAAGGTACTCATAGCCTCAGTAGCCGCCACAACAATAAAACCTGCAAGCATACCCCAGATTGCTCCGGCTGCAGTGACACGTTTTGAAAAGATGCTGATAAAAGTAATTGGTCCCATCGATGCAGCAAATAAGGTAGCAGCAAAATATCCAATCCACATTACAGCCGGGGGCTGGAAGTAAGTAATAATCAGGGTAACAACCCCAACAACAAGCATGACTATTCTGGAAATCATTAGTGATTTATCATCTGAAATTTTGTCACGCAATTTTTCCGAACGCTGGATCAAATCACGGGAAACACTAAAGCCAACCAGTGATAAAAAAGTGGAACATGAGGACAGCGCAGCAGCAAAGATTCCGGTAACCACTAATATCCCCAGCCAGGTGGGTAATTCATTCATCGCCAACCAGATGAATGCATTTTCTGAGGGCACTATATTGGGATTCAACAGGTTGATTAGGGGTATAGTCATCATAAGAATGAGATATAATGCGAATATAGTTGTAGAAGCGACCATTGAAGAGCGAATAGTCGTGTGCTCATTTTTAGCCATCAAATAACGGCTGCTCTGCCAGGGACTTACTGCTACCACAGCAGCCCAAACCAACCCAAGAACTATACCCCAGACAAGCACATCAGTGGGGGTCCCCATATAGTTATTAGGCCCAGTTAGGCCGTGCCAGGCATAGGAATCAGGTTTCTCGGCAAAAACGGCCATGGTCTTGAAAGCATCCGGCCACCCGCCGGAGGCCTTAATGAGAAAAGGCACAGCGATAAAAGTCATCACTGTGAAAATAAAGAACATAATTGTGTCGGTAATAATTACGCCCCTTGACCCGGAATAGAAAGTAAAAGAGGTGTACACCACCCAGATGATAACTAAGCTCCAGCCATAATTTACCCCAATCAGTTCTGACATAAGAAGAGAAGCGCCTTGTGTTACAGCGACCAGGTAAGCGCCAATACCTACAATTGTAATACAAGCAGCCACTATACGCAGTTGAGGTGAATTGAAGCGGTCGCCGAAGTACTCTGTAACAGTCATCGCTTTGCTGCGTCGCAGATAACGGCCAAAAAAAACAGCACCAATAACATAACCGCAAGCATTCAAAGCGATGAGAATCAAGAGGGGGATTGCATAACCGTCATAAACAAAGCCTACTTCGCCCATAAAAGCAACAGTGCTCAGATAAGAAGCGACAAGAGTGCCAACAATTAATACCGTGGGTGCTTGTCTTCCGACCACATAATAGTCTTCAGCGTTTTTAACTAGCTTTCCAGCATAATTACCGACGATTAAATAGATTAAAAATGAAGTAAAAACACCGATAGCAAAAAAATTCATCCTGATATTCCCTCCTTATCTTTCTGCTGCAGAGCACTATTCATTTTGGCAAATTCCTTTTTCAACATTCCATTAGCCCAGATACCGACGACGACCATCATGCCGCAATAATAAATCAGGAATAACATTTCACCACTCATATTGCTCCTCCTTGCATAGTTTGATGTTTGCTGATAGAACAATATTGTTGTAGTTGAATTCTATCTTTTGGTTCACCTCCTTATGGTTTTGAGTGCATTTTGAAAGTTATGAAGCCTTTATTCATAGGGCTTCGAGCGTGGAGCTTTTCCTCCCATCCCGCTGAACGTCCTAGCATTAGCTGGGCATACGAGCCAGTTACAAACAATTTAATGACTAAGGGTTGCATTCTGATAAATGCAAAATTTATGCCGACACTTAAAATCATGAAAGTGTTTTCATTAAAGATAGAAATTTGTTGCAGAAGGCATTTAAAACCAGTAAAAATAGAATAAGAAAGGTTGAAACAATTGTCGCAATAATGCATTATTTCATTAGGGATAATGCAAAAACTGTTTATTTTTTTAGGGGGTGAAAAGAAGGAATCGAGTAATACCGCATTAAAGAGAAGGATCGCTCAAGCTGGCCCTGGTGCGGATTCGCCTGTGTACCCAAAATTAATTTCCGCCAATGCGCTGAGCTGCCGGTTAATAGACAAAAAGGAGGGCCAACAACCGGATGGAGCTGCCGGCCAGGTATCGGCGTATAGCGGTTCCTGGCCGCTCCTGCTGTTTTGAGTTTGTTATTAACATGTTTGCTTCATAAGGGATATTTCATGCAATTTTTGACAAGGAGGCCGTTAGTTGTGAGCAAGAGATTGCGGATCGGTTTTTTGATACTTGTCATTGCAGCGGTTGCCGTGTTGATGGTCTGGCCGTACCTGGCCAAAGGGAAGGATAGTGAGGATGAACCTGTGTCAACCCCTGAAACTCCACGGGCTGCCCTGGATCAAGCCTTGACCGGCGACCGGGTGGTGATTTTGGTTTTTTCGTATGACTCCCAGTGCTGTCCAAGCACGGAACCCTTTTTTAGCGCATACAAAAAATCTGTCTATGAAAGTGCAGGCGCTTTCGGTGAAGATGTGCAATTGGTCTGGGTTAACACTGGTGTGGAAAGCCCGGAAGAACAGCAGGAAATACAGGAAATAGCCCGGGAATACGAAGTAACCTACATACCCACGCTCCTGGTGATTGACAAAAACAAGCAGGTTGTGGAATCGCTGGTCGGTCCCTTTGATGCGGCTCTATTTGAGGAAATAGTACGGCGCGAGGTGGGAACTAATTGATTCAGCTCATGGACGCGGAATTATCTTTAACCGCTTATTTTATCGTTTTTGCCGCCGGCTTGACTAGCGGGTTAAGTCCCTGTACACTGCCCACAATATTACTGATTGTGGGCTACGTGGGCGGCCGGGAACAGTGGTCCGGGTGGCGGGCTTTTTATCAATCCCTCTCTTTTGTGGCCGGTCTAGTTTTTTCCCTGGCCATCCTGGGCACTTTCGCTTCCCTCCTGGGAAGCCTGTTCCTGGGAAGCAAGGTCATCTGGTACGTTGTATCTCTGATCCTGGTAGTGATGGGTTTATACCAGCTCGAATATTTTCGGTTTAATTTAAATTTTGCTCCGCGTGTAAACATAACTAAAAATGCCGGTTTACTGGGCTCTTTTCTCCTGGGATTGCCCTTCGGCCTGATGTCCTCCCCATGCACCACTCCGGCTACCGCCGCCGTCCTGGCTTTCGCCGCCGCCAAAGGCAGTCCGGCCGCCGGTGCGTTGTTGCTTGGGGTGTTCGCCTTCGGGCTAAGCATTCCCCTCCTGCTGGCGGGAACCTTCACCGGGTGGATCAAGAATACGGAAAAACTGGCCGCATGGAGCGACATGATCAAAAAAATCAGCGGTTACATCATGATCGGCGTGGCGCTGTATTTCCTGTGGGCCACCAGGTAAGGAAAATGCCGGGTGAGGAAGATTCAAGCGATTCTAGCGGAAAAGAACCGCACAGAGGCCAGGGAAGTAATGGAAACGGGGATAGAATTGCCTGAAGACCAGTATTCAGGACGAAGGATAATGATACCAGGCAAATTGGAGAGTGCAATGTGTGAAAGCGGCCATAAAACTTGGGGTGCTGTAGATAAGATTTATGGAAAAACCAAAATTTTCAAGGCAGGCCATTAATATTTTATTGCTTCCGTTTAATGCACTGTTATCATTCCGTTATTCCTTTCTTTGAAAAATCAACTTTCGCAAAACGTGCAATTTAGCCAACTTCATACTATCCATATACCCATTTGGCTAATTATGGGAACGGGGCGACTTATTCAAGTTTATTCCCTTGATATCTTCTAAAGAAAATCACTTTTGCGCATACTAAGGCCAAACCAGGCATAGAAGGGGATCTCGTCATGTCCAGAACAAAGTCCAAAACTGCCAATCGATTAATTAACGAGAAATCACCATACCTGCTGCAGCACGCCTACAACCCCGTGGACTGGTATCCGTGGGGCGAAGAAGCCTTTGCCAGGGCCAAAGCTGAGGATAAGCCTGTCTTCTTAAGTATCGGCTATTCGAGCTGCCACTGGTGCCACGTTATGGAAAAGGAATCTTTTGCAGATCCCGGGGTGGCAGCCCTGTTGAATGAGCACTTTATTCCGGTTAAGGTGGACCGGGAAGAGCGGCCGGACCTGGACCATATTTATATGACCGCCTGCCAGGCTCTGACCGGGCAGGGGGGCTGGCCGCTCACAGTTTTCCTCACGCCCGATAAAAAACCTTTTTTTGCCGGGACATATTTTCCCAAGCACTCACGCTACGGGATAGCCGGGTTGATGGAACTTTTGCCGAAGCTGGCCGCGTTATGGGCAAAAGATCGGGAAAAAGCGGCACAGGCAGGAGCAGAGCTGCTGGGGCTCGTACTCCGCCAGGGCCGGGCCGGCGGCGGCGCTGCGCTGCCCGGAGAGGAGACCCTGGAACTTGCTTACCGGCGTTTGAAAGACAGTTTTGACGAAGTTCATGGCGGATTTGGCGGGGCCCCGAAATTTCCGGTGCCGCACCAGCTTTTCTTTTTGCTGCGCTACTGGAAACGCAGCGGCGAATCCAGGGCGCTGGAGATGGTAGTGCAGACGCTCAAAGCCATGGCCCGGGGCGGCATCTTTGACCAGATTGGTTACGGCTTTCACCGCTATTCCACCGATGCCTCCTGGCTGGTGCCGCATTTCGAAAAGATGCTTTACGATCAGGCGCTGATGGCCCTGGCTTACCTGGAGGCTTACCAGGCCACCGGAGAGGCTGAATTTGCCGCCACCGCCCGGCAAGTATTTGAGTATCTCCTCCGGGATATGATCACCCCGGAAAAAGCTTTCTGTGCCGCTGAAGATGCTGATTCGAAAGGGAAAGAAGGGTTGTTTTACGTCTGGATGCCTGCAGAGCTTAACGCTGCCCTGGGCGGTGAACGGGGATCGCTGGTAGCGGAATATTATGGAGTCACTGAGCAGGGTAATTTCGAAGGCGGCAGAAGCATCCTTCATTGCCGGGAAACCAGGGAGCAGTTTGCCCGCCGGAAGAATATGGACCCGGCTCTGGTAAAAGAAATTTTGGAAGAATCCCGGGAGCGATTATACCAGGTCCGATCCAGCCGGGAGCGCCCTTTTAAAGATGACAAGATTATCACCGCCTGGAACGGTCTTGTTATTGCCGCCCTGGCCCGCGGCGCCGCGGTGCTGGAAGCGCCCCTCTACGCCCAGGTTGCCGCAGGCGCGGCCGCTTTTATTGAAAAGCGGATGACCGAACTCGACGGCAGGCTCGGCCGCCGTTACCGGGACGGAGTAACTACTTACCCTGCTTTTCTGGACGATTATGCTTTTCTCGCCTGGGGGCTGCTCGAACTCTACCAGGCCACTTTCCTGGTGGAGCACCTGCGCCGGGCCGTTACCCTTACAGAGCAGATGCTGGATCTGTTCGGCGGAGAGGGAGGCGCCTTAAATTATGTGCCGGCCGGTCTCACTGACGGTCTGCCCCAGTACCAGGAGGCCTACGACGGCGCCACGCCTTCAGGCAACTCCGTGGCCGCCATTAACCTGCTCAGGTTGGGGCGTTTAACCGGGCGCACCCATTGGGAAGAAAAGGGCGAAGCCATTGTGCGTGCTTTTAGTGCAGAGCTGCAGTCGTCGCCGACCGGCTTTACCCATATGCTCACTGCCCTGGATTATATCCTTGGCCCAGCGGGAGAGGTAATTATCACCGGGGATACCGGATCAACCGGCGTGGAGAAGCTGGCTGCTGCGGTGCGGAAGTCGTTTGCGCCGAACACTCTGTTGTTGTTTCACCCGGCCGGAATAGAGCGCCTGGACATTGAAGCCCTGATTCCTTACCTGGAAAACATGCCTTCTCCCGATAGCCGGGCGGCGGCTTATCTTTGCCGGAACCGCAGTTGCTTGCTGCCGCAGCATACTCCGGAAGGGCTTACGGCGCTGCTGCGTGAACATATGCTGCAGGCAACTTTGCCCTAAGACCGGCTTCGCCGGTATTCTGCCATGGCGGACAGGTTTCGGCAATATTTCCCGGGAAATCAAGAGTCTTTGACAGGCTGTTACGTGCAGGTTTGAGTTGGTTCACTGTTTTTTGATGGAAAAGTTCATCCAGGTTAATCCCGGGCTAGAGGCTTTAGCTTCCGCTATGTTTAGGCGATCAAGGGGATGAATCTCATTCTGATCCCAGCACTAAATGCATCTGCATAAAGCGCATCATGTCCGTCCGGCTGAGGATGCCCACCAGGTCCCCGTTGTCCATGACCAGGACTCGCCCCTCGTTGCTTGCAGCCATTTTCATCATTATTGAAGCGGCATCTTCTTGAGGTGAGGCCACAGTGCAATCTTTTAAGGGGGTCATGATCCGGGTTACCGGGGTGTGGATCCATTTATCACGGGGAATATCTTTCATCTGGTGCAGCGATACCAACCCGTGCGTAGTTGAACCGTAAACTACCGGAAAGGCTCCAAATTTATGCTCTAAAAAGTTATCTGCCAACTGTTGCAGGTTGAGATCCGGTGAAACGGTAACCGGGTTTGGGCTCATAATTTTCTCTACCCTGATGCCACCGAATGTTTCCTGGAAAACCAACTGTGAATAGCTGGTCTGGCCGGCCTGATAGATCATCCACCCCAGGAAAACAAGCCACAGGCCCATGATGTTTCCCCGGATGATGATGGTTAGGAAGCCGTAGCCTATTCCCAGGAAAGAGATCAGGCTCCCCAATCCCACGGCCGCCCGGGTAGCGCGCAGCAAGTTTTTGCTGAAATACCAGATTATTGCTCTCAGTATGCGGCCGCCGTCCAGGGGAAAAGCAGGGATCAGGTTAAACAATGAAACATAAATATTTAAATAAGCTACAAAAAAGAGCGCCTCGCTGATGATATTTCCGGGGGGCAGCACCAAGTAATATATTAGGCCCAGGATGATGCCGATGCAGAAGCTAGTTAGGGGACCGACGACGGTAATCTTAAGCTCAGCCAGAGGTTGTTTTGCTTCCGTTTCCATCTGCGCCACTCCACCAAAAATAAAGAGGACTATTTTTTTGATGGAGATGCCTTGCCGGATAGCCATGAGCGAGTGGGCCAGTTCGTGGGCTAAAATGGAAGCAAACGCGATTATCGTTGTCAATACCGCAGTTAGCCAATAGGTGCGGGGTGGCAGATCCGGTAAGACTTCAGGAAAATAACCCCGGGCCAGGCTCATACTAAAAAGAGCGAGGACCAGCAGCCAGCTAAAATGAATATCTATAGCTATGCCAAAAATACGTCCGAGGCGAAAAGAGCTCTTCATCTATGGCTCCTCCCCTAAAATATGGTATAATAAAACCATTCAGCTTTATATTTTACATTTCAGGAGCTTTTTCCTGCTGTTTAGAATTTCTGGAGGGCCTGCCATGAACCCTGTGGCCAGAGCAGTATTATTGATTGCTTTTGATTTAGCGGCCATGCTGATGTTGCTTTTGGTTTTAACTTACCTGGGCATGAGCCATGTTTTTTTACTGGTGGCGGGCATTTTATTTTTTTGGGTAACTGTCTACGACAGCCGTACTGGCAGGCTTTCAGCCTTGTTTGCCCTGATATTTTCTCTCCCGGGTCCTGCAGAAAAAGGGCGTTTAAACTGGATTCCCGCGCTGCTGTCCCTGGTTTTAATCATCTATAGTATACCCCTGTTGATTAAACACGGTATGGTTAATCAAATACAGCGCGTTTCCATGCAGGCAGGCCTGTTTCCGCGCTTTGCCATTTACGCCATTGCTGCTACAAGTGTGGATGCCGCAATTGCAGTTTATACGGTAATTTTTTATCGGGGAAAACGATGAACGATGAATAAACACCTGGTTATAGGCAACGGCGTAGTTTTAACCCCCCGGGAAAGGTTTTATGGGGGAGGGGTTGGAGGCCCGCAAGGGCGCCCTGGAGGCCGGGAAAGATGCCGGTGTGATCGTGATGAGTCGCGCTTATGAAGTATTGCTTACTGTGTGCAAAGGTGTGGTAATGCAAAACTGCCTGAAAGATAAATAAAATGAGCCTGGCGGGATCAATAATCAGGGAGGAGCGTGGGATGTTGTTGAGATTAATCCGTTTCGTGGGCAAATTGATTGGAGGGCTGGTGCTGGTGGTACTGGGCTTGATTGCCCTGGCTGTTGTGGTTGTGGCAGTACGCTACTGGACCTGGACTCCGGACCCGATGGCGGACTATTATGGGGAGAGGAAGGTTTTAATCCAGGGGCACCGCGGTGCACCTGAAGCAGCCCCGGAAAATACGCTGCCCTCTTTCAGCAAAGCTTTGGAACTGGGCGCCCACTGTGTCGAGCTGGATGTTATGCTCAGCAAAGATGGAGAACTGGTGGTTATACACAATTATAAGCTGGATGCTACCACTAACGGCTCCGGACCGGTTAAAAATTATACCCTGGCCGAATTAAAACAGCTCGATGCCGGATCGTGGTTTGGCGATGAATTTGCCGGCACCACTATACCTACGCTGCAGGAGGTTATCGACCATTTGCCAAGTACGGCACTGCTTAACATTGAAATAAAAAGTGAAAGTATCTCTACCGACGGGGTGGAGCAGGCCGTGGTCGATGCCATTGTCGAGAATAATCTTTTAGGCCGGGTGATGGTGTCTTCCTTTAATCCGATTTCCCTGCTCCGGGTGAAATGGGCGGATAAGCGCATCCCGGTTGGTCTGATTTATGCGCCGGATTTGCCGGTATTCTTGCGCGATGCCTGGTTTTTCCCCATTTTGCTGCCGGAAGCCCTTCATCCTCGTTTTGACATGGTCGACGAGGCCTATATGGCTAAGGCTCGAAAAAAAGGCTACCGCGTCAACGCCTGGACGGTCAACGAAGCAGCGGATATGAAGCACTTGCTTGATCTGGGGGTAGACGGGATCATTACCGATCGGCCCGATTTGCTGCTGCAAATACTGCAGGAGCGCGGCCTGGAATAGGTTACCTCTCCAGGGCGGTGTTAACCTCTCTTAGCACGGTGCTGTCCGTTTCATGCAAGCGGCTGTTTTCCAGGTGGCGCCGTGCCGCGGCTCCGCCGAGACGCCCCAGGGACCAGGCCGCGTGGAGCCTAAGCAGCGGCCGGGGATCATGTTTAAGGATTTCCGCCAGCGCCGGTATAGCCGCGGGGTCGCCGCTGTTTCCCAGGGCAATCACGGCGTTGCGTTGAAGCGTTGTCTTGCCCCGCCACCCCGCGGCAGTAAGACCGATGGTTTGATCAAATTCTTTCCGGGTCAGCCGCAGCAGGGGCAGCAGCAAAGGCTTCGCCGGGAAAAAAGGAAATGAAGCTTCTGCGGATCCGCGCTGCAGTGCTTTCCGGTTATCCGGGCAGGCTTCCTGGCAAAGGTCGCAGCCGTAAAGCTGCCCGCCCATGTAACTGCGTAATTCGACAGGCACGATTCCCCGCGCCTGGGTTAAATAAGAAATACAGCGGGCCGGGTCTAAAATAAACGGTTCCGGCAGGGCTCCGGTGGGGCAGGCCTCCCGGCAGGCCCCGCAGCCGCGGCAGCCTGCATCACCGGGCGCGGATTGCTCCAGTTCCCGGTCCAGCAAAATGGTACCCAGGGTAACGAAAGAACCGTAACGCGGGGTAATAAGAAGGCAATGGGCTCCGATATGGCCCAGCCCTGCGGCCCGGGCCAGCTCTTTTTCCAGCAGGGGACTGCGGTCAACCAGGATGCGTGATTGGATTGAACCGGCCAGTTCGCGTTTGATTAAGTTTAGCAGTTCTCTGGCTTTATGTTCCAGCAGCACGTGGTAATCCAGCCCCCGGGCCAGGCGGGATACCATGCCCCTTGGGCCGGCAGCCTTTGCGGAGGGCTTCTGGAGTGGTTCAGGGAAGTCATAGGGGAGACCCAGGACGATGATGCTGCGGCACCCGGGCAGCAGGGCTTCCGGAGCAAGGCGCCGCCGCGGTTCCCGTTCCTCAAAAGGGGTATCCCTTCCCTCGGCGCGCCGCCGCTGCAACCGCTCGAGCATATGTTCGAGCGGTCTTGCCTCCGTTACTCCTGCCAGCTCCAGACCGGCGCCGGCGGCCAGTTCTTTTAATTTTTCTATTTTTAAAAGCATCTGATCCCCTCCACGGGGATCATACCTCCGGCCCGGCCTTTCGTCAAATTAACGGTTGGCCTATATATTTACCCGGGGCCATTACTTCTGGTTTTGTTTTCATGGACTTAATAGATCGGCGGAAGGAGTAAGGAGCATAATCATGGAAGAACAATGGGCGCAACTGGCCGAGGCGTTTAATGACGTGGAGGCCGAAATAATTTGCGGGCTGCTGCAATCGGCCAACATCCCCTGCCGCAAAGTGGATCGTGATGCACTTGCCGGGGCTATGCGCGTAATCGGGGGGCAGGCCTATGAAATTCGCATTTTGGTCCCGCGGAGATTGTTGCAGCAGGCCAGGGAATTGCTTCGCTCAGCGAAAGAGGCAGAGGAGCAAGACTTAGGGTAAGCATCAAAGGGGGAACGGGGGTTTTTGAACATTCTGGCGGCGGCCGTTTGACGGAAGCATGGGCTTCTCACTGTCTTCAACTAGCAGCCTGTAGAAAAACGGCTGCCTGCACGGGTTGTATCTTCTCCCCAGGGAGAGGGACAGGGATAGGGGGTAAATCATCGTTGTCCATGCTAAAAATAAAAGTGTTGCAGTTTAAACTTCCGGGTATTACCATTCCCCTGGCGGTGGCGGCGGAGCCGGAGCAGTTTATCGGTGACCTTTCGGATCCGGATCAAACCCCTTGCTGGGCTGACGTCTGGCCTGCGGCCCGGGCCCTGGCCAAATATATCTGGAGCGGTCCTGCCCTGAAGGGCGTTTCCGTGTTGGAACTGGGCGCCGGCGTGGGACTGCCGGGGGTGGTGTGCGGGCTTAAAGGAGCCACCGTAGCCTTTTCCGATTTTCAGCCCCTGGCCCTGGAACTATGCCGGCATAATGCTGTCCTGAACCAGCTACAGCAATACCGCCTGCTTTTGCAAGACTGGCGCAGTTTCAGCCTCAGGGAGCGCTTTAAGTTGGTGCTGGCCTCTGATATTGCCTATGAGCCGCGTCTGCTGCCGCACCTGAAAAGCGTACTGCTGCAAACGGTGCAAAAAGGCGGATCCATCTACCTTACCCACGATCACCGCCCCGTGACCTTTGCTTTTATCGAGGAAGTTATGGCCACCGGCCTGTTTGCCGAAGAACGCCACCGCATCCCCGTGACCGTGGACGATCCCCTGCGACCACACTACCAGATCGACCTGCACATTCTAAAATGTGTCGGCCATGGGGATAACCCCGGCCCAGGTAGTTCAAAGGAATAGCTCTTTACGGCAACCATAAAGCAGGGCCGGCGAAGATAAGAAATCGCTGACCTCACGTTTTGCTATTACTGTTAAGCTTTGGAAGGAATGAAACGTTGTGGAGGCGAATAGAAGCTTTGCGGTTTATTAATCGGCGAAAGGAGTGAGCGGCATGGATTTTCCTCCGGTAAACAAACCTTATTTCTCCCCGGAGCGAGGCCGCGAGATAGCCTGGCTCAGTGTTTGCTGGGCTGTGACAATTATCAGTGCCCTTATACTCATACTTTTCTGGACGCAAACCCGCAGCCTTGATTTTATAATGTCCCTGCAGCAGTGGCGCAGCGTTCCGGTGGAGATTTTTTTCCGGGTTTTTACCTTTCTGGGCG
>ERZ795060.1741-NODE-1741-length-24519-cov-26.038465_pt1 | contig 24519 bp, 6 predicted proteins | sample MGYA00375144_ERZ795060 | MGnify/ENA primary metagenome ERZ795060 (study PRJEB30189, sample SAMN05720157) | activated sludge metagenome | isolation source: anaerobic digester from wastewater treatment plant | place: Japan | collected 2015-05-15 ...
GTCCCTCTTTTGTTTAAGTTATTATTACATATTTTCTTCTTTGAATTTATTATATATATCAAAGAATGCTTTCAAATCATTTGGGATATATTCAACATTATCTTCAAACATTCCAAATGGTGTTTTGGTTATTGAAGCACCATCATTCTTTACTCTATAAGCATACTGCAATGCCCCTTCATTATCTCTATAAACTGTACTCTCAAGCACAACATTTGTCAATCCTTCTAATCCTATCTTTTCATTCACAAGTTTGCCTAATGTTTTTATTCTTCTATATCTTATACTTTCAACTGTTTCAGTCTCCGTATGGAGTATAAATACTACTGTTAAATCATCTCTTAAATTCTTTATCTTTAACATTGGCAATGTGAAATAATTTGCAAAATCAGTATATTTATCCCAACCTTTCTCTTTTGCTCTTGTTAGGAACTCAAGTGAGATACTATACCAAAAATCGTCAATAATTAAATATTTGATTTCTTTTCTTTTCTTGTCAACAAAATCCATTATGTCTAATATTTTCATTGGGTTTTCAATATTCAAGACAATATTAGTCTTTGCTTTGTCTTCATTGTAATATTTCTTCCAACCAATAAATTTCTTTCCTGCACAAGACACTACAAATGTTTCAGCTGGATTCATATTACGTAATGATGTGGTTTTACCTGTACCACTTTCGCCGTAGAGAATGATTAAATCTGCCATTTTAAAACTCCATTTTGGTTTGTTAATGAATTACGCACTTAATAAAATAGTGATTTTAAATATAATATTTTTTTTGTAATATCTCAATTAATATTTTTCTTTTTCTTCATAAGTTATTTAATCTTTATTATCTTTGTTTTTTATTCTTTTAACTGTTATTATTCCTATTTTGTTTGCTACATCTTGTATATTATCATTTGTGTATATTCTTACTCCATTATATTCTATATATGTATTATTAAATCTTTTCAAATCTTCTGGAGTAAGTTTTAGTTTTCTAATTATACGAATATGTGATTGCACTGATAATAGTGACATATGGCTTAACACATATTCCATATCTTTAATGCTTTTGAAATAAAGATTTACGTCATCAATTCTTACTTTTGGCATTTCGCCCTCCTATTATTTGTTATTGGTTGTATTATACTTATTAACTGAAAATTCCCTCTTTAGTTCTAGGCTTTATAAAATAGATAAAATTTGTATCTAGATATTCTCTAAATTTTTCTCTAAATATTAAGCTTGCTAATGTTTCTGAATTGCATTGTAACAAATCTAAATTTTTTTTTGTTGCTAATTTGAATGCAATCTCTAAAATAGGGTCCATAACATATAAATAATATATTGCTGCTTGTCCCCTTAATATTGGGAATTTGATTGGATCATATTTCTTATCTAATTCTTTGATAACTTCTTCTTTGCTCTCATATTTCTTCTCTTTCATCATATTTTCCATTATAGGTTGATAGACATGTAATTCCCAATATCTTAAATCGTAATCATATGGTTTGGCTTCTTTTAATTCTTCGAACATATAACCTCCTATTATTATTGATAATTTGTTTGATATTTTAAATAACTAATATAATTTTCTAAAAATAATAAATTTGCTAATAGTAAAGCATTACATTTTTCAATACTAAATCCTTTGCGCTTAGCAATCTCTAATGCTTTATTAAATGTTGGATCTTTGTAGTATAGATACTGCAATGCTAATGTTTCCGATATAGCAAAATCGTTCAACGTAAAAACTTTAAGATTATACTTATTAATAATATAATCAATATCAGTTAAGCTATATTTGCTTTCTAAATCTTTGAATAACTTGTACTCCCATTCCATAGCTTCAATAAATTTCGCTGTGGATTTCTCAAATTTGGACATTTTCATTTGTACCTCCTATTGTTAAGTTATTGGATATTATTAATGGACTTTATATTTTTACTTATCCATCCCTCAATTATTCGTATTATAATATTCGCTTTATATTTTTACTTATCCATCCCTCAATTATTTGTATCATAATATATGTTTGCTTTATATATTTACCCAATGAGACTAGTCTTTATCTTCTCTTATGATTACGCATAAAAATCGCAAATTGATTGGGAATTAAAGTTGATAAATCAACGATGTGAATATTGCCCCCATTCTATTCTAGATGAATTATATGGTTAATTTAACCGCCAAATATCTTTAGTAAATCTTGGTATGTATATATCTTCTTCTTTTGATGTGTCTATATATATGTGGTAAGGAACTCCTAAATTTAATATTGCGTTGGCAGTAGCGTCAGCAACGTCATCATTTTTTACTTTGCCTAACCATTCTAATTGATATTCTAATTTCTCTAATGGCATATTATGATATATCATCTTAGTCTGATAGTATTGTAATAGAATATCTTTGATACGGTCTTCTTTTGTCCCTTGTTTAGCCGTTTGTGTATATGTGTATATTGGAACATATATTTTGTTTTCTGTGAATATCCTTCTCATTTCATTTATAATAGCTATCTCTTGACCTGCTATACCTATCTTAACTTTACTTGGTCTCCATTTATATATCTGTCTTATAATCTCATCTACGTAGCCTCGTTTCAATATATTATCTATATTCGTTTCTATTTTTTTATACCTGTTTGCAGTCTCATCTCTTAATATGTCCCGTATTCCAAACTTCCCAAATATAGTGTTAAATATTATTATCCTCTCATCTGGCAGTTTGCCTACTATTGTTATACACGTATCATCAGATGTTTGTAACCCTGCAGCTAGGTCTACTCCAAATTCTATATTTATTGGATAAGTCTTATCTTCTATATCAACAAATGTATTGTTATTTATTATTCTGAATTTAGCATCTATATATTGGAAATATTCCTTCTTGAATACTTTATCACTTTCAGATATTGTGATATGAAAATATTCTTGATATATTGAGCTTAACATTTGGTTCATACTCGCTTCTTGAACTTTAAGTGCAATACTGTATAAGTCTATCCTATCTGCCCACGATAAGTCATTAAATAACTCCGACTGTATATTATCATAATATTCTCTTTGTTTCTTAATTCTTTCTTTTTGGTCTTTTATATCATTAAATTTTAATTTATATATGTTACTATCAATATCGTAATCTAAATAATTTGTTATAAATTTATCAAATTTCTCTAATGGCATTAATGGATATTTAATTGTTTTCCATTGTGTGTTTTTTTCTAAGTCTGTAATAATTGTATCTTCGTGTACGATTGTACCTACTACTATTGCTTTACCTTTAATATCATCTATTGTGTTCATTGCAGCATTATAAAACCAATATCGTATATTCTGTCTACTCTCTGCAGTCTTGATATTCTCTTCCGAATATATATCGTCAAATATTATTGTAGTTGGTCTTGAAGCCCCTTTTACTTTACCTCTTATTTGTTGTCCTGTACCTACGGCTAATACATATATCCCATTGATTTTAAATGCTGCTTTTGTCCATTCTCCAGTTATATCATCTAATGCTTCTTCTACTTTCCCTTTGTTCATCACTTTAAGGATTTTGTTCGTAGTAAATTCGTCCCTTATCCTTTGTGTGAATTCTTGTGCTGATGTGAAAGTTTTAGACACAATTACTATTAGTCTCTCATCTATCTTACATTCTACTATTTCATTGTCAATCTTTATCTTGAAAGTATGCCCATTGTACATTATCATATAACAAGGTATCAAAAAATTCGTGATAGTGGATTTACCACCACCACGAAATACAACTAATTCTAAGTTTCTTTCATATCTATTACGAAATAATGGATTGTATAACGATAATATCTCGTGATATATTTCCTTTTGATATTGGGCTATATCATTTGTTATATAATGTGGGAATACATATTTAGCCCATCTTACTATACCTAGATTATTTATATCAGTATTATCTAAAAATATTTTATTTAAACTATCTATTGTGTTAGAAGCCATCTATCCTCTGTATAAGTTTTCTAGTTGTAGGATATTTCCCGTCTGTTAATATTAAATACAAGAAATACAAAAATTTGTTCTCTGCTTTATCGAGTCCAGAAAAATAAGTAATTGCTGAAAAAAATGGTATTTGTCCCATAATACTTTTGAATATAGAAGTAAAGTCTATATCTACGCCTATATCTTCATGTGATATCTGACCAGTCATTTGTGTACCTTTCCAAGTAACTAATAATGCACCTAAAAGATTTATAATAAATGCAAATATTTGGTTACGTCTATATTCTATATCATCCACAGTCGAATAAGTACTAGTTCTGTGGACTTCATTTCTTATCTTTTTCTCTACTTCATAGTTGACAAATGTTCTTAGAGCTGTGTTAAATATATATGTTATAACCATTGGAATTTGTGTATTATATAATTGGTATCCAATTATTCTTGTCAATAGTTCAGGTATTGCTTTATATATCATTTCTTCATATGCAACTTCCCTTTGGCTATATGTTATGTTGCCATTGCGGTATGCCATCTCAATGAAAAATATGTTTGATAGTATGCCAATTATAAGATATATCAGTGAATATAATTCGAAAAATTTAGGTATAAATCTGAAATTAAATTTAGAGAATATAATAGCTAATATTTTTAATTTCTTTATTTGCTTGAATATTCCCATTACAGGTCCTTCAGTATTAATAGAATGAATTATATCAGCACTAGCTTTTTTTACTTCTTTGTTTAATTTTTTAATATATTTATTCTTATTCAATCTTGCAAAATTATCAAAAGCATTCATTATCGATATAAAATATGTTTTCATTGAGTATGCATACTCATTATTTTTGTCAAATCTCTTTATCGGGGTATCTGTTTTACTATATCTAGCAACGAAGAACTTAGCTATACTTTCAATTAAAGCAAACTTTTGTGCAGTATCAATTGTTATACTATTATATGCCGCTAGTGTTCCTCGTACAACAGTGTTTAATAGTTCTACTTCCCCAGTTGTCATTAATTCACCAGCTAGATTGCTTTTGTGTATCCTTAATGCGTCCCTATATAATTGCATAAATGTTGGTATTGCTATACCTTTAAATTTTACATTCTCCAAATTATATCTTAATATTTTCTTCTCTAAACGTCTTATCCTAGCTCTAGTAACTGTACGTTCTCTGTATAACTCAACTTCGTTAATTTCTTTCTCTATATTTAAAGGGTCACCATTAATTTTGTTAGCTTCAAGTCTTCTATAAATTTCAAGTAGATAATTATAATACAATAATGTTATCATTTTTGGTTTTGAATAATCATTGAATACACGACTATATGCAAAATCTTGTGATTGTAAATATTTTAATGTTGTGTCTAATTTTTCTAATTCATTCTTTATATTAGTGTCACCATATATATTACTGTTTATCAAATTGTTGTAACTAAATCCTGCATATCTCATTATAAATGTTTGTACACAGTTGAAAAAACCACTTATGTATTTGTTAATATTGCTTAATATTAAATTCCTATATCTGTATGCTAAAATATTTAATATGTTTTTGATTTTTAATTTTGCCGCTACAAATGGTTTTTTTTCATTTAATTTGCTATATTCATTTACGTTTATATAACCTTTAGGCGTCCTTTCGTTCACCCCAAATATATTATCCTTGTGTATTATTATAATTTCTGTCCCCGATTTGTTCAATATGGTTATCGTATTTTCGTCTTGTGCTAAATAATAACCTGTATAGTTCCTAGCCATTTTTTTGTCTGGTCCAAATACAACCATCACTTTGAATACTACTTCTTCACCTTCTTCCAAATCTTCAATCTTTTTAAGTCCTAATTTGAAATATGATGGTTTACCATTAGCCATCATATCAAGTTTTATTGCGTCGATTACTTTATGGTTCTCTTTTATTCTTTCCCCAATACTAATTGCGTGATAACCTAATGCAGTATTTACTTCTCTAAATATATAGTCCACTAAATCTTGTCTAAATGTACTTAATGATATCATCCTATCATCAACTGCGTCTACTGTGTTATCAGTTTGTAATCTTCTATCTATGAAATATGAACTCTTGAACCTCTTATTCGGGTCAGTATGCTCTTTAGTTATGAGTTGTATCAAGTCTTTTATTTTCATAAAATCAATACTATCGTTCAAATTGAGCATTCTACTTATAGCAAAACTATTATACTGGTCTTTAAAAGCAACACTATTTATATCGTATACTTTAGGCATAAATACTGGCATTGAAATTGCATATTCAAAATCGTGATACGTGTTCAACTCTGGTCGTTTATATAAAGGATGACCATCTTTTGCACTTGTAACTGCAAAAGCCTCTGACAAATTACGCAATTTAAAATATGTAGACCAATAATGGTTCGCTACTTCTGGCAATTTGCCTTCTATCAATGAAGCCATCTCTCTAAAGTAGTTGTTAATAATCCCTATCGTGTTTGCATATTCAATATGTACGTGGTTCATAATACTGAATAAGGTCTTGAATAGCATATTACCATTCTTAGCTTTATATTTTATAACTTTATTTGTAAAAAGGTCATATTCAGCTTCATAAAACTTAGATAATATTAAATTAGCTAAATTTTCATCCCCAATTATTCTTTTAAATCCTTGCAAAGTCATTTTTTTAGTTGGCTCTAAAATTATATTTTCATTTGTATCCAAATGTTTAAGTTCGTTCTGTTCCTCTTGTGGTTTTTCTCCTTCTATCGTTACTACTCTTTTGCCTACAACTGTTTCATGCTCAGAGATTTTAGTGCCTATTGGTAAGCCTGCTGGTTGTTCTTTTTTTACATTCTCTACCCCATTATCAGCTTGCTCTGGATTTGTAGATTCTATTCCTCCTAAAGATTGCAATACTCCCATCTGTTCTAAAAGGTCATCCACTTCTTCATTACTTAATTGTACTTCATTTGTATCAGTATTATTTGTCTCTTTTTGTATAACCTCTACTTTTGCCACATCCGTGTTGATTTCCTCTAATACTGATTGTTGTTTATAATCGGTAGATGTCCCTTGTAATTGGTCATCTATTATAGTTTCAGATAATATTATTTCATCAGTTTCTTTTTCAACTTCTATTATATCAAACTTAGATATAAATTCGTTTAAATTATTAGTGTGTATTTCTTTATACCCATAATTTGTTAATACTAATACTCTATAATTAGGTTCAAACTTCATTATACTTTTATTACTTGTATTATATGTAGTGCTAATGTAGAATGCAACTTTCTTTGATTTTGCAATCCCAGTCCATAATTGAGTTAATAGTTCATCTTGTGTTAATTCTGTTTTCTTAATTCCACTATTTTCTCCCTGTTCAGTGTTATCTTTTCCTATCTCATATGTATCAACAGTAATGTTACCAGTAGTTCTTACAAAATTTGAATATATTGTTTTCATATCCTGTTCTTCTTGGACAAGATTGGCATTCAATACTTTGATTGCTTCGTCAGCTTTACTATTTACATAAGCATATAATTCATTTAAATGTAATAAATCGTCTCCTATAGGTGTATATCTACCTGTTGCTCTTGTAATATGATGCCCGTTGATATCTTTTGTCCCTGTAAATGGGTCTAATATTTTAAAGCCAAATAAACTAATGTTATTATGTTTGAAACCTATCGGCTTACTATCTAAGTCTATAATTCTTTTGTTCCAATTAAATTCTTCTTTTAATGAATACCAAATGCCACTTTCTGGTTCATATAATGTTGTTAATTGGTTAACAAATTCTTTTATTTCTTTCAACGCTATTTTTAATATATAAACTGCATTGATATAATATTGAGTACTATTAGCTCTATAGTGTGCAATATTTACCCCTAAAATATTTGCTATCTTTGGTGCTATATCTGGACTTAAGACTGGAGTATCATCTTCAATATTCCCACCACCAGTGTGCATTTTACTACGTGCGGTTTCTTTTTCTGCTACTATTCTATACGCTGAATATAATTCTTTAGCCATTTGTATGTATTCTTCTATGTATGTGGTTAGAGCTCCTTCCACTACGTCTATTTTATCTCTACCTATTCCTACTTCTGTTACTCTCTCAAATATAGAATTCTGTTCGTTTGGTAATTTAGAACCCGAAGATAATGTAATTTCTAATAGCCTAACTTTGTGACGTATACCATCTAAATAATTTTCAAAATCGTTTGGGTCTACTTTCTCATTAATCAAGTCGTCTATATCTTGTAAGTGACTATTAAACATTGATATATCTGTTAAATTTGTAGTTGGTTCTTCTTCTATAGTATTAACTTGGGTTATACTTAACCTTTGGGATTTACGCTTGGTTAATTTCTTATTTATTTGTTCTATCGATTCTCCTAAATCAAGATATTTTAAATTGTAATATATGTCTTCTATGGATTCACCTTTGTAAACTTTGTTTTTTTGTGCTTCTGTAGTTTCTAACCCTTCTACAAGATGTTGATACATAACTGGTGAAAATCTTAAAGCAAATTTGTATAAATTTATTGGATAATTTGAAGCACCTAATTCTAATCCCGGGACTATACTAGTCAATACCCCAAAATACCCTAACTGCAAACTTAGCATTTTCTTCAAACTTTCTAAGTTCTCTGGATTTGTTTTATCATAGTGGAGTATTATACGAGATGGTATATTTACATCCTCTATATTTTCTATCTGTGTAGTATCTTGTGGCAATCTATCATATTTGCCTACTGTCGGTTGGATTTCCCTGCCTTTGGATTTATTATATGCTTCTATTAGCTTGGTATACTTACCCATCCTTGCTTCAGGAATACCCTTATATGTATATAATGTGAAATTTAAATCTTCACCCCCTATAATATTTTCTAGTATGTCCCATACTATTATATTTTTTATATTTATATCTATTTGTGGAGTGCCACTTTTACTAATGGAAAAATATTTTAGTATGTTTTTGTAATTCTGGAATACAGTTTCATCTTCTATGTTTGTGTTTATTAGATTTTTATCTTCTAATACGTTTACTAAATTCGATAGTAGTTTATAAGTTTGGATGTTGTTCTTCTCTATCCATTCTACTAATTGCTCTGCATTATACATTCTGTGCTGCGAATACATTTTATATCTAACAGTCCTTTTAAAGCTCTTCTTCTCTTCTTCAGTCATATTTTCCATACTATCAAATTCAGCTTTTATATCTTTGGGCATATCTATAGTATCTAATTTTATATATGGTATTTCTGATAATTCAATATTGTCAGCACTTACTTCTTCTTGTGTCCTAAATAATACCCATCTATATTCACCTTCTATTTTTACTTTTAGCATATATACTGTATCTTGCCCTTTCTTTAGCACAAGTGGCAATCTGATACTACTACCTACTTGGAATCCTATAGTGTCTTCACCATTGTCTTGATAAAATTTTTCACCATCTGTAGTAACATCTGCAGGTTGCATACTTAACAACCTTTTGATTACTCTTGGATTTAATAGTATTTTCCTATTGGTTATTGTTTGTAGATAATCATAATCGATTATTTTAACATCATCCAATTTCTCCATTGCACTAATAACTTTTACTGGGATTAACCCTTCCAAATGGTATATTATGTCATTTTGAGCAATTTGTAAATTGATATCTTGGCTTATTGCTAAAATTATTGCATATACTGTATCTTTCCTATTTTGTTCTTTACCTTCATATAATCTATTTACTTCATTATATAATTTCTCTATAGCTTTATATGGCGTTAAATTCAAATAACTAGGTATATCTAGTCCACTTTTAATTTCATTTATTGTTTCTTCACTTACTTCTATATTATTTATTTTGGCTATATATTTATCAGCTTCTTTATATTTATTTGTTATCTCTTCTACCGATAGCTTTACTAATTCATTTGCTCTGTCTATATATGGGGCTATTTGGCTAGCTCGCTGTCCACCATAGTTATATTTGCTTACTTTATTCAGTAGCTGATTTAAGTTCATAGAGTGCATAATAACCTTTACCCCTTGTGCTAAAGCTGTCGCTGCTAACCCTGCTGCTTCTTTGCCTACAGTGATATTTGCTATATCCCTATCCGTCCTAAATTCATCAATATGCTGTTTTATTATTTTTGTGCCTTCTCGTGTAATCTGCTCATATACAACGACATTATTAAACAATATTAAAGACATATTCATAATGTTGCTACCACGATATTCGTCAACGTAAAGGCTTTTCCTTGCTTTGTTAAATGCATATAATTGTAATATTATATCTTCCGCTAAGGAAGCTGGTATTTCAATTTCTTTTTTATCTAAATAATGGTTCAATACAGTCAATACTATATTTTTGTCATATACATTAAATCTGTAATAATCTATTATATCTGTAGCATTCATATAAAAAACGCCTTGTTCTTTTTCTATCAATGTATTATCTAAATATTTCGAGGCGCTCTTATGTTTCTCTACTAAATTCTTGAGTTCTATATCACGCTTTTCTAATTCAGCATACATACTCTCATATTTTTGTACTATTTCTGATATTGTGTAGCTTTGTTTGCTAACAGGTGTTATTTGTGCTCTTGCTAACCCACTCTCCCTATCTATACTTGTAGTGTATTCTCTACCTAATATAGGACTTCTGTAGAATATCTCATCTAAGATAGGCAATTTCCTTCTGATATGTTTACCTTTTGGGAACATCTTTAAAGCAAGTGCATAAAGCCCACCTTTTATCATATATGTGTGTCTAATAGTCTTGCCAGCTATTGAATATAATTCTATAGTTTGCCCATTATCAGTTGTAACAGTTGTTTGAATTTTAGTAAGGCCAATTCGCTGATATGGTAACTCTGTAATTTTTCCTTTCTCACTATTGTCTTCCTCAGTATCTGGGTATAACTCACTATTATCTTCTGCCTGCGCACCACTATAATTTTCTATTATACCATTGAATAGTTCTCTTTGTAAGTAACTTTGCCAATCCTCAATTTCTTGTTGTATATCTTTATATTGAGCTTGAACTTGATTATTTACGGCTTCAATATCTTCACTAATATCTGTTAGATTTTTGTATTTTAATGGGTCATAAAACCTTAACTCTTGTATCTTTTTTGATTGTGATAATTTATTAATCATACCCATCGCTTCTCTAAACGCAATGCCTACACTATCAAATGTTTTGAACATTTCACCAACTTTTTCCCCAACATTATTTTTTTCTATTACAGTATTTTCATATTTAGTAAATTGTTTAGCTAAACTTGCATTTAATCTTATAGCATAATCTCTATCGTTATATAACATATTTATCATTACAGGCTTAAAGATATAATTTATATAGTTAGACAATTTTGTGTAGTAGTCCAATCGTTTTTGCAAATCTTCTGGTGATACACCAGAATAATTGTTTGCACTCAATGTACGCAAATAATAAATTTCGTTACTTATGAGTTCATAGTACCTCATAACTAATTTAACTATTATATCCATAGATAATTGACTACTATAATTCACAGTAACTTGCTTACCTTGTGCCCTTCTATATAATGGGTCATCTTTGCTAATCCCTAAAATTTCGTTTAAAGCATATGTTCTAATACTATTCAAATTAGTGAACATTGCATCTATTATATTGTTTATTGTTATATTCCAAAAATCGTTTACATCTTTATCGTAATATACTACTTTTTCACCTTTTTCATTTTCAAAACTAAATTCATATGTAGATAGTAATTTGTTTATTGACCTTTGTACTATGTATTTGAAGGCTTGTTTTATTCCTTCAGTTGTTACTTTCCCCTTTACAAACATCCTATCAGCTGCTGATATTTTGTCAGTGTCTAATTTGTTTATAAATGTAAATATAGGATTTGCACTATTTATATCTTTATTTGCAGCATGTACTACTCCATAACTTGTTACTAACCCTTCATCTGAAGCTAATGCTTCTAACATTTCTTTTGCAGTATTTATCCTTTCTAATGTTGCTATATATTTATTCTCTTCGTCTTCAGCTGCAAGCCATCTTGCTATATTAGAATAAACACTTGTAATCTCATTCAAAGCTCCTATAAATGCTCTTGCATTTGCATACTTGATGTTAAATATTTTCATATATGCATTTGTCATCTCTATATCAGTATGCAACTTATTATCATTCTTTGGGAAGTCTAATTCAGCGTCTGTTATGTAACCTGCTAACAAACTATAAAACATTACCATACTTTTCTTTTCTTCAGGTGTCATATTTTCATCACTTCCAACATTATCAGGGTCAAACATTCCATTATCGTAAATTACATTCTCACCTTTTGTTACACTTAAGCCTAACGACGCTACTAATTGGATATGTTCTCTTAAGTTAATTGTAGGACCTACATCTTTCCCATAGTATTTATATATCTTAAGTGTATCTTTTGCAAACATTGGGAGCTTAAATATATTCTTATCATCACCAAAAAGTTTCCTCTCACCAAAGAAATTTTTCATCATTTCAAGTTTTTTGTTATTGTCAGAGAATATCTTGAATATTTCTTCTATAGGCATCTCATCTATATTCTTTTCTTCTATCTTCAAATACCCCTTGTCTACTGCATACTTTAATACCTCACGCAAAAATTTCTTTGTATTTGCATTAAACGTTTTTATATATTCTCTATAATCATCAATATTAAAATCATCTTGTATCATTGCATTTAAAAATATTTGTAGACCTACTGTGTCAATATCATAGTCTCTACCTTCTGTTTGCAAATATTCTGATGAACCAATTATTGTATTCTTATTATATATCGAAGATGGAATGATACCTACAACTTTTAACCCAGTTACTGAGAATGAAGTTAATGTTGGTGTAATATTACTGAATAACCTATCGCCTACAGAAATAAATAATTCTTTTGCTAAATCATCTGATATTAATACATAACCTGGTTCAATCTTTAATCCTTTATCTTTTCTATAATCATCTGCTACTTGCTTAAGTTTGTTAATTATATCAGATTTACCCATCTCATTATATAATATTTCTAAAGCCTGAAAAGCATTCTTTGTGTCTTTTGTAAGTAGTTTTGTCTTAGAAAATATAACGAACTTTTTTTTGTTTATTGTGCTTATGCTCTCGACAATCCCAGCTAGTTCATTGATTAATTTATCATGTTTAACTAATAATTTATCATAATTTTTGTTAGCTATTTTTTGTTCTGTTAATGAAGTTTTATACCCAAATTTTTTTAGCCCTACTAACTTAGCTCTCAATTGCATTATAGTTTCTAATATTTCATTAATTTTAGCAAGTGTGTTATATGTTTCCTGACCTCTAGCTAATATATTTTCTTCAATATTATCTTCACCAGTATCTCCAAGTGCTCTTATAAGTTGTTGTCTATATTTTAAAATTAAACTACCAGATAAATAGTCTTTTTCTTCTATATCATTTAAGTCTAATAATGCAACTTCAGCCTTATAATATTCTTGATAATTACTATATGGACCAAGGTCAGGTGACAATACTACAATTGCACCTTCACTCCTATACTTAACCGCATCTAATAAATCATCTTTTAATACGTCTTGGGATAGTATACCTATAACACTTGGTATGGAATAAGTTAATTCTTGCACTAACAATAAATTAAATAAACAATCAGTTTGCCCTAATAACTGCGCAATGTACCCTATTTTATTTATATTGGTATTCTCATCAGTAATTAATTTAATCATATTTGCAATTTTATTTAACTGGGTATTTACATTCCCTTTCATAAAATTATTATTGAATACATCCAAAACATTGTTCAGAGTTTTATAATCTATTTTCTCAAATATATCTGTGTCTAAAAATGCCATAAGTCCTTTTGGAAGGCGGTATCCTCGTCCATAAAGACTTTTATAATTTTCTAATGTATCAACAATTGCTTTTTCTATTAAAGGTAGTGTAGACAACTCTATAAATTGTGATACTCTGAGTTTGTCACCCCCAAATATTTTTCTTAATCTGCCTATAATCACATTGGCTATATATGAAGGGTCATCACTTTTCATATTAATAATTTCTGTCTGCCCTTCAACCATTGAATGAAAGCCATCTAATATCTTTGTTCCACATACTGGTCCTACTCCATGTATGTGTATAAAGCCTGTAGCATTCATTATCTGTGCATTACCTGCTACACTTTCGTGGAATTCTTTTTCTACTATTCTTTGTACATTTTGTATTGACGTTTTTATAGAATATCTTTGTATAAATTCTTTTATTTTATTTTCATATTGTTCTATAGTTTCATTATTTGTATTTTTGTTCTTTAGTTCTTTTAACGCAACAAACATTGCTAATGCATCGTCAAAGGTCATATCTTCTACATTTATTGTAATATCTACTTGTGTAGTCGCTTTACCTTTCCAACGTGCAGCATTCTTTATCCCACCTTCAGTTTGTACTTGATTGGTAGCTACGTTTACTTTTGTTATTCTGTGTGTTTTGCCTTTCTGTAATTTCTCACTGTCTGTTGGCATTATAACACTAAGTCCAAAATATTCCATAAATTCGTTTACTAAGCCTATTGCTCTATGCCCTGCTTGTTTACCAAAGTAACCTTGTTCCATATCAAATATATACTGTTTCGGTGGATAATTATCTGTTACTCCAAACATTGTCCTATATATTTTATCAAATCCAGTACTCCATAATGAAGCTCCATCTAGTTTGGATTGTTCAGCAGCATTTATCATATTTTCTGCAGCTTCTACATTCAATATTGTAATCTTATATTCTTCATCTATGAAATTTTCTACAGGGACATCTAAATCGTATTTCTCAACTCTTTTATTTTTGTCTAATAATTCGTCTATAACAGATAATAATGCACTAAATTTTGGGCTTGCTATTACTTGCCTTTTTAATTCTTCAACGTTTAATACGTCTAAATCATAGTATGCCCTTACCTCATCATTGAATAAATTCTCTATTTTATTGCCACGTTTTAATTGTTCTATTATAAATCTAAAATATGTACTGTATAATTCAGCTGTCAAATTATTTACTGTAGTTTTTGCTAACCAAACGTTTGATAATTTACTTATATCACCAAATCTTGCTATAGCTTGTATATCATATACTAATGTACTATCATTGGTAAGGTCATCTATTAATTGTTTATACATAGGATAATTTTCATATTCTTTTAATCCTTTGCTATTATTCTTTATTTTATCTATAATATCTAATACTTCTTTCATATGTGCAGAATATTGCTTAGCATACTGGATATTTTGTAATAAAGTGATATATCTAGTAGCAATTGCGTCAATAAGTGCAACGTGGTCTGGATTATCTAAGTTAGGGACTGTTCCATCAAACATGAGAGAGTTATCCGCTATTACATTTTTTATGTAATCTTTATCATTTATATTTACATCTCGCCTTTGGTGTGTGTATGTTTTATCTATTATTTCCCATACTCTTGCTGTGTTAACAACTATATTGTTATATATGCCAATAAGGTCTAATTCATAGGTAATATTCTTCGCCAATAGTTCTTTCCTTTCAACAGGTACATTCAAGTTGTTGATATAAATCCCCATATCAAATAGGAAATTATTAATTGCTTTCCCAATCGCTAATCTGGTATTTATATTATTGAAATCTGTCAACTCTATACCACATTCTAAGCTAGCTGTACCAAATGGGTTTAGATATATTATTCCTTTTGGGTATAACATTTGCAATAATTTCTCTGGCTCAAAATATTTGCCTAATTTATCTCTACCAATAAAAGTTTCTTTTTCAATACCATCTTCTCTTATTTTATTAAATATTACAAAATCACCTTGTATACCTAAAGCATTCAATATTGTCTCTGTCGTTTTGGCTACATCAACTTCTTGTCTTAATAATGTGTTTACTGATCTACCTTCCTTGAATTCAGTTTTGTTTATCGTAACTTCAGTTAATGAGATACCCTCTTTTGCATTTTTATCAATATCATATGTCTTATATTTCCTGTAGTTACTTAATCTTGTGTATAGCATTATTACATTACTTTTTATTAATTTATTATTTGCTGCTATATTCTCTTCATTAAGGACGCCATTGACTATATCTGGTTTGTAATCGTTGTCTAATAAAGTATATCTTAGTGCTAATAAATATCCAAATTTATCTGGGTCTATATTAGTAGCTTTATTTAAATCTATTATAAAATAACTAAGGAATTGGTCTAATGGGATATCAACAAGTGATGTTCTTTCCTCACCATATTTAATTAATGTTTTATTATCAATCTTTTCAACAATATCACTAACTGCTGTAAGCAAATTGTATGTGTTTAGTGTCGTTTCTGTTAATTTTAGTGCTAAATCTAAATGTTTTTGTTTAACAAATGATTTTATTTCTTCTAGTGTGTCATTATATTCTTCTATTTCGTCTATGGTGTTTTGCACTTTTTGTGCTATTTTTTGGGAGACTGTCGTTTTTGCTTTGATTTGTTCTTCTTGCCTATTCTCTTCGTTGAATGTAGATAATCTGTAATCTTCATTATTTTCATTATTTTGAAAATTTGGTTCTTCATTCTTTACCTCATCGATTATTTCTATTGGTGCTTTACTTAAACGTTCCAATTGCAGGAATAAATTTCTTAATATATGGTGATGGGTTATACCTACTTCTTTGTCATACATTGATAAAGTTGCAAGAAATATAAGCGTGCTTTGATGTTTGATGGCTTTACTTTGTATCGCTGCGTCCATATCGGGAATAAGGTCAATAGCTCTATTTAATGTTGTCCCAGTCGTAACTATTTCCATCAATATTTCTTTTGCGATATGGTCTTTGTTCTCATTATTTTTATACGCATCGATTAATTCTTTGGCATATTTATCATTTGTTACTTTTTTAAGTTCAGCTATAACGCTATCAAATGTTTTGTAAAATTCTTCATCTAATTTAATATAGTCTAACCATGCATGGGCATACTCATGATACAACGCTATAGAGAACCTTCTGGCAAATAGGTCAGGGGTGAAATGTACCCCGTCAGTTTCACCATTCTTTTTTATTTCGTTTAGTATTTGGTTAATATTAATATATATTGTTTTATCCTTAGGTGAATATTTAGCTATAGGTGCATCTTTTTTATTAATAGTGTATATGTATTCTACTTTAATATTATCTATTAGAATTTTTGCATCATCACCTAAATAAGCTAACAATTCTTCTACAAGAATTTTTTGTATGCCTTCCTTGATAGTATCTAGAAAATTAATAGTATTTTCATCTAAAACTATGTTATTATTACCATTTTTCTTATCTGTCTTAACTACTATATCCTCTGGTGTCAACCCTAAATAAATCAATGGGTCTAGTTTGTATGAAACTCCTTTATCATCAGCCTGCCATTTTACATTTTTGAATCCATATGCAGATAAATAAGCGAGTAGCTGCATCTTTGTTATATCACCACTTAAGTAATCCCTAATTAATTTTATCACATATGTAGTTTCAGTATCACCTTGCAGTTCTAACACATGTAAATAACGTTCTTCGTCTAAATCATATATCTTACGCATTAAATTGTTTAAATCTAATACTTTATATTCCGTTTCTTCTTTGCTTTTATTTACTTGGAATTTAACATTCAATGTATAGAAATCCATAATACTATTATGCAACATATAAGCATAAGTCATATTATCTAACTGATTTGTCTCTTCATAATGTTTTATAATATCTACACTTGTTTTGGAAAGTATTCCTATAGCGTCATTAATCTCTTTTTCCATAAGTTCAATTTGTTCTTTTTCAGACATACTATCTAAATCTTTATTATATTCTTTCTCAACAAAATCTAACATATGCTTATAAATTACTTTTGCATCATCTAATGCACCGATTTTAACCAATATTTTGAATGTTGTATAATAATTCTTATACTTTGCTAATATTTGGGATTCCCCACTTTCAGTTATGTTCTCGTATTTGCCGCCTACTTTCCTAGATTTTTTTGCAGCTCTTGAAGATGAATATTCCTCATATAAATCAACTAGCTCAACGTCATTTAAACTATCAAGATGTTTATCATAAAATTCACTCAAATGGTCATCATAACTAACATATTTAGGGACCATTAAACGTTTATGTATCCCTATGTTTCCATTGTTATTCATATCCTCATCTATATCGAAGGATAAATCATCATCAATAACCGAAAAATATTCAGCTATATTATTATTTTTATCTGGTCTATCAACCTTGTCAATTATATGTACCCCCAAATTAGGTAATGTCCTTGCTAGTATTAGGCTCCCTTTATCTTTATCGCTCTTATACAATTGGTCCAAGGCTGCATATGCTATCTTCTTAAGTGTGGTTATCTCTCGATAATAAAATTGTGAGTAATATAATTTCTTTACAGCATTACTATTTATTACTTCTTCGTTGTCTATCTTACTAGTAATTATCCGTACTAAATTTTCTACGTTTAATTCAAGGTTTTTCTCATTTATGTAATTAAGTAAATCTGACCCATATTCTTCTATTACCTCTTTTACTATATCTTGTAATGTATCAGAATTATTGGTTGCGATTAACTTCACTATTTTTTTAAATTTGTTTTCTGGAATAGTTATGCCTTGATAAGTTACAAAACAATCTGTGTTCCCCATAATTACCTCTTTTTAATTAGTTGTACAAGTGCGTTTGAAGGTTTTTGTATCATTTAATAAATCTTGGAATATACTATTGGTTACATAATCTATACTGTCTTGACCAACAAATTCAGTTACTATATTGTTGATAACAAATGTAGCTTTATCTGTAAATTCATGATTGCTATATATAAAGTTCATCATTAAACTATGAATTTTATTCCCTAATTTTTCACTATCCCCATCGTAATTTCTATAAATCTCTTTAACATTCTCTACAAAACTTGCATCTTTCATTAACATATCTATTAATAAATACCTTACCCTATATATTATTCCTGCACTTATTTCGTCTTTAAATTGTTTTTTTAATTTTTCACCTTCTCCAGTAAAATACGCAAAATATGTGGAATTACCAAGTGTTTCCATAATTATAGTTGTTGCCGCATTATAGATTATATCACTAAGACTTGTTTCAGTTGGCTTTTTAACATATTTTTTTACTTCTTTTTTTACCCCATTTTCATCTACAATTACAGTGACAGGTTCTTCGACAATCACTTCCACCTTGTCATTATCAAATGTACTCCTAAGTTTATTCAATACTTTTCTATTTTCATATCGCCTTGCACTCGTTAAATTGTCTACTTCTTTTTGTTTAGCTGCTAAGAATTCCCTAACGTTCTTATTCTCTATTCGCTCTTCCCCAATTATATTACGCAAATTAGTCAACATTGTGTCGTATTCAATCTTTACTGCATCCAAAGTATGCCCATATTCTTCAGCTATTCTAGGTAATATTTCATTTTTAAAGAAATTATCGTTATTTACTAAATTCTCTAATATCCATTTTAACTTTCCGATATATTCTTCATCATAATGTTCATATGCTTCATCAATTGTTGAAAACAAATATAAGAACTTGACAAAATTATCTATATTTATTTTTGTTTTTGAACTTTGTGAAGTTACCGCTGGCATAAAATTAAGATCAACTGTCTCAAAGTTTTGTTCTGCTTGTGTTCTCTCATCAACCTTAACTTGTCCTTCTGGAGCAGGTTGTTCTATTTTAGATTGTTCTTCAACTTTAGGTTGGTCTTGTGTAGGTCTATCTTCTTTGCCATTATTTATTAGCTCATTTATGTTATCAACGGCGTCGTCAATTATTTGTGCCTTATCATAACTGCCTTCATATTCTAATAATGCTACATTGATTTTCTTAATCTTATCGTAATCTACTTCAGTCCCTGTGTTAATTATTGCCAACGTATCAATTACGTATGTTAATATTTCATTCTTATGCGTCATATAGTTTATAAGCTCTGGCGTAATAAGCATTGTGTTTTGCGTTTTCAATATTTTGGATAATGTGTACAATAACTTGGAAATTTTATTTACTTCTTCATCACTCATGTTGTGAGATTGCAAATAGTGCAGAACATCTAGTATCGTTTCCGAGTTGATTACTTCTTTTAGTTTATTAAATTTGCCTTCACATTGTTGTATTGTAGTTGTAATATTTTTTATAACTTCTATTTTACCTAGTTTTTCAATTCTTTCATTAATTTTTCCAATGATTTTGTCATTATTTATATTGGATATTTTATTTAATATTTTATTTAATTTATGTAATAATGCTATATCACTATAATTATTGCTGTTTTTCAATATACGTTCAATTCGTTCTTTCAATAAATCGTACGTAAATTCTGCTTCTTTTTTTGTTACTGAAGTCCAGTGTGCTACAATATCATATACATTTTGGACATTCTCAGTCAGTCCATAGATATCTTCTATTTGTTTCAATAAATTATACATTTCTTCTAAGTCTTCAGCAATCTTATCTTCAATCTTAAATTTTTCTTTTAATACAAGTTTATTCCTTTTATAATCTTCATAATCGGGATTTAATAAGTGGTTAAACTCATATTCTGTATCCTCAAATAGATGTGAGATTGCGTTCTTGAATTGTTCGGTTAATGCCTCATATGCTGCTCTTAACTTTTGTTGTGCTTTTGAAACTTTTTGGAATTCTTCAACGTGTTCTATAGCTTTTTCTAATTCTTGATATTTCTCTAATAATACTTCTGATATTTTTAATGTTTGTATCATTTCATTCCTAGTATGGAGACTAGTTGCTAATGTCTGGACTAATTTTTGAATTTCTGTTACTCGTAGTTGTTGCGGGTTGTCTGCTTTAGTTTCATCCATTACCCTGAATATTGAATGGAATGCAATACTTTTTACTCTTGGTAATTTCCCATCTTCTACCGTGCAGGCTTCTTCTATTGCCCTAATTATGTTATTAGTTTGCTTGTAAGTGTTATCTAATATTTCTTTATTTATTTTAATATCAATGCCTAAATATTCACTTATTTTTTTCTCTGTTTCTGTAATTATTTCATCAGGGATAATTTCTTCTATTGATTTTTTATAATCTTTTATTTCATTTTGTAATATAGTGATTGCTCTTTTTACTTTTGCATTCTTTAATAATTTCATTCCTTCTAAGTTAAATCTTTTTATTGTTGATAGTAAAGATAGATATTGCGCATAAATAATTCTCTCTGTTACATCTAACGCTTCAAAATTTCTCCCATTGTATTCCTGTACTTTTAATAATACGTATTCTAATAATTTGGCTTTTGCAACTGTTCTCTTATAATGCTTGTACTTATATATATCTATGTTATCAAATATAGCTTGGAATTCTTCATTATCATATTTTGACCTAAGTTTCCTAAATTCTTTATTAAACTCTTCATAATTTGGCATATTATCAATTGCAATTATATCGCCTAATATTGCTGCAAGTTTGTTAATCAATGATTTCATATTTGAATCTATTATTTTTATTCCCATATCTATACCTAAGGTATATAAGTCACGGTCATTGAAATCATAAGATACTATTTGTTTTTCCAATATGTTGTATATATCATCAATCAAACTTTGATTTAATGGTTTGCCATGATAATCAGCTGCATACTTATCCATTATCTGCACAATTTTTTCTATAATTTCAGTTCTATTCTTTTTATCACGAAGATATTCTATATTATTATCTGCCATTTTCAATATATTGACTATAGCTTGTGCTAATGGTAGTGGCATTTTATGTTTCTCTACTAATCTATTAACCGCCTTATCCATGTCTTTTTCTAATATTGACCCAACTATATCATCAAGTAATTGGTCTATTTTATTTTCATCATATTGCCCTAAATGTGCGATTGGTATCATCCTACTATTTTTTGCATCTTCTACATAAGCCTGTAAATGTGTTAAATATGTTGTCAAAGCCATATTAAAATAATGGTCTTCTTTGTATTTCCCATCTTTATATTTAGTTAAAACATCAGCAGCTATTTCATATATTGATTTGCCATTTTTCAATCCTTCATCTATTATTGGTTTTAATTCTTTATCATTGGCAATCTTAGAGATACTTTTTAAATTCTTAAATATATTTTGATAGTATCTATTTATAACTTTGTTATAAACTTCATGGAATTGTTTGAACCCACCTACTACGGATCTACTTGGGACACCACCTGTGGCATATGATACTATTGATAAAACAATATCATCTAATGTTATATCTGACCCTTTTAATTTTATACCACCTTCTGCTAAAATATCTTGTACTATTTGTGTTAATGTTATTATAGTAGGATTATTTTTTATAACTGTGTCAAGAAACTTTAAATTCTTTAATTTAGTTAATGAATTCTCAATGTTTCGTAGTATTTCTCTAGGTCTATTAACTTTATTAGGGTCAGTGTACTCATTTACTGCTGCATCTAAAGCTAAATTCTCTAAAGCACTCGCTATAAAATTCGCTACATAATCACTTGCACCTTTATTTTTTAATAAAGTAGTTACCGCTCCTAAATACTTATTTTTATTATCAAGTATTCTTTGATTGTCTACCGTTATTCTACGTTCAGTTCTAAGTTGTATTTTATCCTTTAATGCTTTATTTAAATCAGTCTCAAATCTGTTAATAATCTGTTTGCTTTTTTGCTCTATTATATCTTGCTGCATTTGGACTTGTGTAGCTGAAACTTTATTCAATATTAAATTTACCATTTCTTCGCTTGTAGAACCTTGCAAAGCTAAATGAACTTTGTGTAATGTTTCTTTTATAGTAGCAGCATCTTCTTGACTTCTTATAGCAATACCTGTGTCTTTAAAATCTTCTTCCTTTAAATTGTTAGTGTTTTCAGCTTCTTGACTTGCCAACATTCTGTTAGAAACATGTAAAGTTCCATCTTTCACTTTGAATACTGCAACATTTCTTTCACTATCATTATTATACTGGTTATCTTGTACGATTTTTTCATTCATCAGTTTTGGGTTGTTCGTTTTCACTATAATTGGCTTGCCTTCACGTGTTAGCATCTTTGCCTCAGTATCAACTCCGTTGACGTCCATCCTAGCTTGTGCTGCAGTGTTAACTGAATATGTAATATTGTCAACTTTTAATCTCATTTCACCACTATTAGGATATATTTGCAAAGAGCCTTTTATAGTGTTCTCACCATCCTCTATCGTCACTCCATAATCTTTATATGTATCATATGTTACATCAGTTTCTACATTTATATTGTATGTCTTAATATTATCACTTATTGTAACATTAGCCCCTTTTACTAAAGGTGCACCTGCAATACTAGCATATGTAATTGGTCTCATATGCTTACTTTTCCAAGATAATGCTTCTTGTAGCACACTAATAAAATGTAATTTTTCTTTATTTGCTATAGACCCAAATAACTTAGTAGCTTCATCATCAGTTATCAGATAATCTTTTAATCTAATATTATGGAATACTTTTAATATTGATGTGGATATTCCTAATGTTGCACCTTCTACTATAGCCATACTAGCTATCGCTGCACCTTCTAAAGGCTTGTCCTTAAATAATGTTAAGTGCAATGTTTTATTTAATACATAGTCTACTAAAGCAGGTGCTACTTCAGCATAATCATAATAATTATTATTAAATTTTAATGCTTCAATATCTGTAAGGTTGCCTACTTCTTGCAAGATAGCACCAAATCCCTCTGTCATCAATCCACCAAAGACTTCTTCCATCCATTCATTAATTATATCACCAAAATACTCCCCAGTCTTATCAGTTATTTTTTTCATAGTTTTGCCAATTTCTGCTGCAGCCCTTTTGTCTAGATATCTTATCGTATTAGTTTCGAAGTATGCCTCCGACCAATTCTCAACAGCGCTTTTGAAATAGATATAAGCTAAGTCCGAAATATTATCTACTTTTTTTAATTCTCCCGATAAAATAGAATTTGCAATATTAGTTGTTCCCCATATTGGATTCATCATATATATTCTTGATTGATAGAATACTTTGTATCCAGTTAGTTTACTCCATTTTTTGAATCTAGTTAAATTAGATAATGCAACCTCAGTAGCTTTAGTAGCATATACATACTCTGCATTAGCACCATAAGAAAAGAATCTTGCCATAACACCTAATTTTTCTGCGGAATAAATATTTTTTATCCAAGAAGTCTCAGCAATTATTTGGGATAGCCTATGCATCTCTGCAATTTGTTTACCCATTTGGACAACTTTGGCAGTGTTTTTACCAACTGTAACCGCTGCATATATCATCCTTGCTGCCTGTAATCCTCGTACCACTGCATTTATTATACCAACCCCAAATGAAAAAGCTATTGATGTTACTACACCTTCAACGATTACATCAAACATTTTCATTTGACCGATATAATCCCCTTTAGCATCAATATCCATTATATTTTTTAATAATAGTTGTGCTGCTTCAGGATCTTTCTTCGGGTCTACAGTATTTAATACTGAAAGCCCTAATGGGGTGTTAGATAATATACTCCAGTCAAATTCGTATGGCATTTCGACAATTATATT
>ERZ795060.1743-NODE-1743-length-24466-cov-5.095080_pt1 | contig 24466 bp, 19 predicted proteins | sample MGYA00375144_ERZ795060 | MGnify/ENA primary metagenome ERZ795060 (study PRJEB30189, sample SAMN05720157) | activated sludge metagenome | isolation source: anaerobic digester from wastewater treatment plant | place: Japan | collected 2015-05-15 ...
CCGTCAATACCTACCCGGACATTCTTTCCGTCAGCAGTTATCATGGAGCCGGCAGTGATGGGTTTTCCATCAACCATTGCGGTTCCGGAAACCGTCATAGGAACAACCGGAATTGGAGGAGTGCCCCCATCTATCCGGATGTCAAGTCTTGTCAGACCTCCCTCTATGTATGGATATGAACTTGCCCACTCGCCACCTGCATCGACGTCCCTGACCTGTGCCATGATGGGCTCTCCAGAACCTGCCGGAATGACCCAGAAGGTAAGCGGTTGTCCTGCTTTCAGGTCTCCCTGTGCAACCAGTTTGTTGAGTTCATTAAATCCATAGACCCCCGGTGAAGTGACGGCAAGCGGATTACCCCGGTGGCCTTCAACCACATTGTCTCCTTTTACCAGGATCATGGTTCCTACCGGCATCGGCATACCATTCGAGGTTACTTCTCCATAGAACTCATGGGGCAGGACCGGCATTGGCGGAATTGGTGCCTCTCCTACCCGGAGATCCAGACGGGTCTTTGAACCACTCTTAAATGGATATGATTTCTGCCACTCCTTTCCAGCGTACACATCAAAGCACTCTGCCTGGACAAAGTCCTTTGCACCCTGCGGTTTTATCCAGAAGGTGATCGGGTCGCCGTTCTTAATGGTCCCTTTTACCGTCAGCGGGTCAGGTGTTCCATATGCACCTTCAATGGTTGTAGTTACCGGGTTACCAAATATGCCGGTATCAATACCATTTCCTCTGGCCTCAACAATGGCTCCGATGCATGCCGGACTCCCGTCAACAGTAATGCTGCCGAAGAACTCCGCAGGAGCTGGCGGAGCCTCAGTCACCTTGATAAGATTATCCTTACAGGTTGCCGCTGAGCCGAACTGATTTGATGCTTCCAGACAGACCGTATAGGTTCCCGGAGTCATATACCGATGGACCGGATTCTGTTCTGTAGATGAACCGCCATCACCAAAGTCCCATCTCCAGGCAGTTGGTTTGTCAGTTGAGAGATCAGTGAACTGAACATCTAGCGGGGCATATCCGGTTGTCGGGGATGCCACAAAGTCAGGAACCGGTGGTTTTCCTGCGGGCAGTACGGTGATATACTGGTACCTGATCTCACTGGACCGGTCCTCTCCCCTGGTTACTGTAAGGAATACGGTATAAACACCAGCCTTTGTATACACATGAACCGGGTTCTTTTCAGTAGACGTCTGATCATCACCGAAGTTCCACATCCAGGTCTCCGGGTTCCCGGTTGAGAGGTCAGTAAACTGCACGGTCAATGGCTCCATTCCGGAGGTTGGTTCACCCATGAATGATGCCTTGAGTGGTACCGGTTTTTCATACACACGGATGTACTTCTCCCGAAGCTCAGTTGACATTCCGAATGGATTCTCAACAGTCAGGGTTACGGAATATTCTCCCGGCGCATTGTAGGTATGCTCAGGATGTTTCTCATTGGAGACTGAACCATCACCAAAGTCCCAGTTCCACTTTGTCGGCTCACCGGTTGAAAGATCGGTGAAACTGACCGTCAGTGGTGCTGTCCCGGAGGTTGGGAATCCTTTAAACTGTGCATCTGGCGGGAATCCGGGAGCGGTGACCGTTATGTAATCAGGTGCAATCTTGGTATCCGCTCCACCTTCATTACTGACGGTCAGTTCAACCGTGTACTTTCCTTCAGCCGCATAGGTATGAACCGGGTTTCTTTCTTCTGAAGTGGTATTATCACCAAACTTCCAGAACCACTGTTTCGGATTGTTCTTTGAAAGGTCAAGGAACGTTACCGTAAGGGGAGCCTTTCCTTCCCGTGGAGCACCTGAGAAGTCTGCAGATGGCGGAAGGACCGGTTCATTTACGATGATATAATTCTGCTCGACCAGCGTATCTGATCCGGCTGAATTTTTCACAGTAAGGGAAACCGTATATTTTCCTGCCTTTTCATATACATGAACAGGGTTCTGCTCACTTGAAACCTGACTGTCACCAAAGTTCCATTCCCAACTGGTCGGGCCGTTCTCTGAAAGATCGGTAAAGGTGACCCTGAGCGGAGCAGTACCTGTCCGTGGTTCTCCGATGAATTTTGCTTTCGGTGCTATCACGGCAGGCTGGGCATGAATAAATTCTGGTTTTGTGATCTCATCAGACCCGGCACTGTTGCTACAGTTCAGGGTGACGTTATAGGTTCCCGGAGTAGTGTACGTATACACCGGGTTCTGTTCCGCTGATGAACCGCCATCTCCAAAGGTCCACTTCCAGGCAGTCGGGCCGTTCTTTGAGGTGTCTGTAAAGGTAACCGTCAGCGGAACCATACCGCTCGTCGGATTTGCAGTAAAGTCTGCAACCGGTGGAATAACCGCGGGTTGCGCATGAATAAATTCTGGTTTTGTGATCTCATCAGACCCGGCACTGTTGCTACAATTCAGGGTGACGTTATAGGTTCCCGGAGTAGTGTACGTATACACCGGGTTCTGTTCCGCTGATGAACCGCCATCTCCAAAGGTCCACTTCCAGGCAGTCGGGCCGTTCTTTGAGGTGTCTGTAAAGGTAACCGTCAGCGGAACCATACCGCTCGTCGGATTTGCAGTAAAGTCTGCAACCGGTGGAATTACCGCAGGTTTTGCATGGATAAGTTCTGGTTTTTCCTTCGAGGATACACCTGCACGGTTGCTTACCGTCAGATTCACCGTGTATGTTCCAGGATTATTGTAAGTATAGACCGGGTTTTTCTCTAATGATGTGCCACCATCACCAAAGACCCATGACCAGTTGTCTGGTTCATTCTGAGAGAGATCGGTAAAGGTGACTGTCAGGGGAACCATACCTTCGGTCGGGTTTGCGGAAAAGTCTGCAATCGGAGGTTTTACCGGTTCAAAGACATGGATGTAGTCAGGCTTGGTCTTCTTCTGACTGGAGACAATGTTCTTTGCTGTCAGTGAGACCGTATAGACACCAGGTTTCTCATACACATGAAGCGGGTTCTTCTCAGTTGACGTTCCGCCGTCACCAAACTCCCATGCCCAGGAGGTTGGGACTCCATGTGACTTATCGGTGAACTGAACACTGAGTGGAGCGTCTCCTTCGGTTGGGACCCCTTCAAAGTCTACAACCGGGATCATGTCATGTTCAGAGAGAGAGACAATAAATGCATCACGGTCACCGTCACCAAAGTTCTGCTGATATGGCCAGACCTTCGGGAAATTCTTGGATTCAGTGTACCCTGTCAGGTATGCCTCCCCTTCGGGCAGAACATCAATTGCCCGGCCTTCATCAATACTTCCTCCGCCAAGATAGGTAACATATCCAATCTGGCTGATATTCGGGCTAAATTTGGCGATGAGAACATCAGAGCTGCCACCAGGTTTGGACTGATATGCAAGGGTAACCGGAAGATCCGGGGAGTTGGTTGTTCCAACAACGTAAATATTGCCTTCTATATCACGGGCTGCACCGGTTATTGAATCGATAAGGGAACCACCAAAGTATGTTGACTGGGTAAGAGCAGAGCCGTCGGCATTCAGGGTTGTAATAAATCCATCCTGCAATCCTTTCAACTCACTCTGAATCGGATTGACCGTCGGGAAATCCTTAGACTTCGTTATTCCGACGACAATCAGACTTCCATCAGGCAGGGTAATGATATCCCGTGCATCATCTGCACCTGAACCTCCAAGATAGGTCGAGTACATTGCCGGATATTTCCCTTCAGGATCAAACTTGGTAACAAATGCATCGAAGGGACCGCGTAACTTATCCTGATATGGTTTGATAGTGAGGAAGTTTGGTGACTCAGTCTGTCCGACAATACAGGCATAGCCGTTCGCATCAACCGAAACCGCTGTTCCAGCATCAAATGCAGACCCACCGATAAAGTTGGAATACACAATGGAATTGCCTTCTGCGGTAAACTTCGTGATAAATGCATCTGGAAGTCCGCCATACGGAGAGAGCTGATACCGATTTACAACCGGGAAGTTCCATGAAGCTGTCTGACCGGTAACAAATACATTGTGGGTTTTGTCAATGTCGATATCAAACCCAAAGTCATCATGTTCCCCACCAAAGTATGTCGAAAAGATGAGTTCTTTTCCGGTTGGGTCAAGTTTTGCCATCCAGGCATCATATCCGCCTGCCAGGGTATTCCGGTACGCATTCTTTACCGGGAAGTTTGGAGAGTTGGTTCCTCCGGTAAGGTAGGCATTTCCGGCTTCGTCAATGACAAGACCAGTACCTTCATCAGTACCACTCCCTCCAATGTATGAAATATAAACAAGGTCAGTACCGTCTGGATTTACTTTGACAACAAATGCATCCTTCTCTCCTCCACCAAAGTATGGCTGGATACTGCCTGGCGCAAGTCCTTCAGTTGAAACATCGCCACTACTTAATGCACTCTGGGTTGCAGGCGGATTGTGATTTGCGAGTGGATCCTTGTCATTATTCTTGAAATATTTCAAGTGATCAGACCATGATGTCCCGATGAAGTATGCATATCCTTCCTTATCGACCTTGATTGAGTTCCCCTGATCACGTCCGTCACCACCAAAATAGAGTGAATAACGCAGGATCGGATCAATAACCAATGGATATACCGTATCGTATGTACCAAGTTTGAACGTCACGGTTGCATCAGGACCAAGCACATACGAACAGTCAACCTCTTTTCGTCTCCCGTTTATCTCCTGATACGCGACCGGGGCTTCATCCACTATCTGTCTTGCAGGAGTCTCAATAACCAGATCACCAGTTGTCTCATTGAGTGATATGCCGGTATGCCCCTGATATACAAGCATTATCTGGGAAGGATCTGCTCCGGCGTCCAGAATAAACTCTGTTTTAAGGATACCTTCTTTACCAGAGACTGTGAAATCAATTCCTGGATAGACTTCCTCATACTTAACGCCTGAAGTCAGCACCGCTCCGGTCACCCATGCAGACGGATCATCTCCATAATAGAAGTTTGCCGTTCCATTGAGCGGATTCAGACCGATGATCTTCTTATCAGGATTTGAACCGTTCAAAAGCATGAATACGGAACTGTTGCCAGGATTCTGACTAAATTCCATCCCGTCTTCCAAGACCGTGATTACCTGATCGGTTGATCGGGTCTGGTACGATACATTATCTTCAAACTGCCCATTGTTCTGGATAAAAACAAGGGGCATTGAAGCCAAGGTTGCCTGTAGTGCTTTTGCATTCTCTCCATCATTCTCTTCTCCGGTTACAAGTGTCCCTGAGAATAAGAATATGGCCAGAATAATGCACCACAGAGTCTTCGCATTCCCCATCATACAAATTACCCGCGATCGAAAGATTATGTATACGCTAGTATATCTCACAATGAATTAAAAACATATCGAAAGTTCTAGTCATTTGGAGAAATTTTATCCCCCTCTGCATATGATCTGCAATGCATACGCCAATATATTTTTTTTCAGATACCTTATCGTAAATATTAATAAATTATGAATTTTTTCTCATTTAATCAATAAATCACAACATTTTAATCTATCATATAAACCTGTCGGATCGAACTTTGACCAGAGATCACGCCTTTGAACCATATCTGTAACATGACACTTTCTCCGGCAAGCGCAGGTCATTACCAATGCATCTATCAGGAAGCACCACCAACACAAAAGAGCATACGTGATACAGACAGATAGTAACAGACCAGCACACCCATCCTCCGATATTCTCCCGGTATATACTCCGGTTTTCTCATTCCTGTTAGAGAAGGCCGATTTCATTCTAAGCAGGGAGCAAACGGTACCTGTTATTGCTCCAAGCGGTCAGGTTATCAGAAAAATCTGGCTGACAGGGACACTGACATCGTATGAACCCTGCCGCATGGGAGGAATAATACGTATTGCTGACCCTACCGGAGCTGTGAGCTGTATTATAAAACCTCAGGCTCTTGATTCTTTAAGGCTGGAAGATCTGATCCCACCATTATTTCTGAGTATTACAGCCTTTCCGGAACAGAAAAGAGGTCAGGATGGAAATGAAATTCAATGGCAGGCAGAGACATGCAGAATTGTAACCAGATCGGATCGTGACACCTGGATTCTGGCAGCCGCCCGTGAACTTCTGGAAAGCCTTAGAAAAATGTATGCATCATGGGTATCCGGAGATGACCAGGGGATTTTCCGTAATGTGCAGAAACATTATCATATTCAGCCTGAGGATCTGAAACATTTTGCTGAACAGGCAGAAAAAGCACTTGCTGTTATGAAAGATCCAGGACCGCCCATAGAGCCGGCACAGTTCATCCTCTCTGTCATACAGGAGTATTCAGGACCTAAAGGCATCCATATTGATGATATACAAAAATATACACGGCGGGCAGCCCTTGCCGATGATCTGGTCAGGGAAACCATCAGACATCTCATTGCTGAAGATGAAGTGTATCAACCGGCACCCGGATATATAAAACTCCTCTGACTGACACGAATGAACATAGAATTTTATCCAGCCGGCCCAGGTGTGCTGGTTGAAGAAGAACAGAGAATCCTTTTTCTTGCCGACATTCACATGGGTATTGAGCATGAACTGCAAAAATACGGTTTTCATATACGGTCCAGAGGGCAGGAACGAATTACCCGGATATGTGATCTTATTACAGAGGCCAGCCCTGATCTCCTGATTATGCTCGGTGATATAAAACACCGCGTACCAGGAACATCATACCAGGAATTCTTTGAATTACAGCATCTTTTTTCATCTCTTCGGAAGAGGATCCCTTTCATCATTACCCCTGGTAATCATGATCCAGGGATTGAAGAGTTTTTAAAACCTGATGAGATCCGAAAGAAAGAGGGATCACTCATCGGATCACTGGGTATTCTTCATGGCCATACTCATCCTGACATGGACCTTATGGGACATCTCCTTTTGTGTGGTCATCATCATCCGGTGGTGTCGTTACCTGATCAGGTCGGTGTTGCACTAAAAACCCCATGTTATGTGCTGGGAGAGTTGGATTCGCATATGTTTTCAGATACATATGATGGATCATCAACGCGGGTGCTTATGGTGCCCTCATGCAATGAACTGACCGGATATGGAATAGAAAAGACATTTCGATCACCGTTCTCCCCCCTTTCCCGATCACTGATTATTGAAACGGCAGAGATCCTGCTTCCTGATGGGACCTATGCAGGAGAACTCACATCTTACCTGGCCTATGACCAGCATATCTCAGCTTGATACCCGGATACGTTCGGTCATTCATGACCGGGGATTCTCAGAACTCTCTGAAGTTCAGCAACAGGCAATACCCCATGTTCTGGAGGGGAATCATCTGCTCCTTATTGCACCAACCGGGACAGGGAAGACGGAAAGTGCAATGATTCCGGTCTTTAACGGTATGCTGAATGCGAAAGGAACAGGGTTTACCACCCTGTATATCACCCCGCTCAGGGCATTAAACCGGGACATCCTTCGGAGAATGGAGTGGTGGTGTCAGAACCTGGGTCTTACGAGTGGTGTCAGACATGGTGATACCTCACAGGCAGAGCGACGAAAACAAGTCCTCCATCCTCCTGACCTGCTTGTTACCACCCCGGAGACAGTTCAGGCTCTTTTTATGGGAAAGCGACTCCGGCAGCATTTTCAGTCGGTCAGATATGTCATTGTGGATGAGATTCATGATCTCGCAGGAACAAAGCGGGGGGCACAGCTTGTTATCGCCCTGGAACGGCTTGTCAGATATGCAGGAGAATTTCAACGGATTGGTCTTTCTGCAACCGTTGGGAACCCAGAGGAGATTGCCGCGTTTCTTACCGGTACCCGTCCGTGCTCCATTGTTGAGGTTCCGGTTGCTAAATTCCTCGACATCAGGGTTGAGATAACTGGAGAAAAGTTCGAGAGTCAGGTAGAGGCAGTCCGCCGGCATACCAGAAAAGGGCCATCAACCCTGATATTTGTCAATACCCGCTCAACTGCAGAATCACTGGGTCATGCACTCCTCAAAGATGGTGATGTTGATGTCCATCATGGATCACTCTCCCGGGAAGTCAGGATAGAGGCGGAGGAACGGTTCAAACGTGGTGAGGTAAAGACCCTGATCTGCACCTCATCAATGGAACTTGGAATTGACATCGGTCATGTAGAGCATGTCATCCAGTTTGGATCACCCCGGGAAGTAAGCAGACTTGTTCAGCGTATTGGGCGAGCCGGTCATCAGATCGGAAAGGTCTCTACAGGGACTATTATTACCAGCGGATTTGATGACCTGTGTGAGTCACTGGTGATTGCATCACGTGCCAGGAAGGGAGAGGTGGAGAATGTCATTCCTTCTTATCAGGCAGGTGATGTTATCGGAAACCAGATTGCCGCCATCGCGGTTGAGTATGGGGAGATATCACTTGAGGATATCTATTCGATGATGTCACGGTCTTCAGTCGGTGTCAGGGATATTGAAACTCTTGAGGCAATCGTCGGACAACTGACCGATCATTATCTCGTTCGCCGGGACAATAACCGGATAATTACCACAAGCAGGGCACGAAGATATCTCTCCGGAAATCTTTCCATGATACCGGATGAGCGAAAATTTCCGGTATATGATATCGTCACACGAAGAACAGTCGGGACGCTTGATGAATCATTTATTATTACATCACTACACACCGGGGCAGTGTTCATTGCCCGTGGTCAGCTCTGGCGTGTCCTGGATCTTGAAGACGGAAAGGTTACCGTTGAACCGGCACGAAATACTGATGGTGAACTGCCATCATGGGAAGGTGAGCAGATACCCGTTCCGTTCGAGATTGCACGGGAGGTAGGCAGACTTCGCCGGACACGGGAGTTTGATGTATACACCACGGATGCAGCATGTATTGCATTTGCAAACGGATTTCTTGACCTTGTCTTAAAAAACCACGGAATCATTCCGACCGATCAGGTCCTGACACTTGAATCCTCTGAGGAAGGAATTATCCTGAATAATTGTGCCGGACACCAGACAAATGAGGCGATCGGACGGGTGTTATCCATCCTGCTCTCCGCCCGCTTCGGAACAACAATCGGTCTTGAACTGGATGCGTACCGGATTCTTCTTCGGGTACCTCGGGAGATATCAGTTGCTGATGTCAGGGATACCCTGGTTGGTATTCAGCCTGAACATATCAGGGGAATTCTTGAACTTGCTCTGAAGAGGACATCACTTTTTAAATGGAAACTGGTACAGATCTCCAAAAAATTCGGAGCCATCGATCCTGATGCCGATTATGAACGACTGAGTATGCACCGTCTTGCTGATCTCCTTGCTCATCCCCAGATTCAGGAAGAGACCTATCGGGAACTCTTTACCCGGTACATGGATGTCGCTCATGCTATCGAGATTGTTCAGGCTATTCATGCGGGAGCTATTCAGATATGTATCGGCCCGCCAAGTATGATTGGTAGCGCTGCCCTCTTTACCTCTTCCCGGGATCAGATTCCTCCGCCTACTGCTGATCAGGCGGTCATTTCAGCATTAAAGCATCGGCTTGACCGGCAGGAGGTTATATTGGTATGTATGAACTGCCGCAAATGGAAGGCCAGAACAGTGGTTGCGAGAGTACCAGAGCAGCCGGTATGCGGTAATTGTGGTGCACGTCTGATTGCAGCTCTCAAACCCTACGAAGCAGAACTCTACCCGGTCGCAAACAAAAAGACAAAAAATGCAGAAGAGAAAGCGATTGAACAGAAGCTTATCAGGAATGCAAATATGGTTTTATCAAGCGGGAAAAAGGCGATCCTGATCCTCTCAGCAAAAGGGGTCGGGCCGGAGACCGCATCTCGGATCCTGGCAACCTACACATCAGGCGATGCCCTGATGCGGGAGATCCTCAAAGCTGAACGAAATTTTGTAAAAACCCACAGGTTCTGGCAATAAAATTACATTATATTTCCGAGCTTCTGCTCGATGAAATTCAGACCCTTCTTGATATCATCCATGTTCTTGCCTCCTGTCAGGATGATTTTTCCGGAGGAGAACAGTAACGCAACAATTTTGGGATCACTAATCCGGTAGACAAGTCCTGGGAACTGTTCCGGTTCATACTCAATATTTTCAAGATTTAAGGTCATTACAATTTTATTGAGGTTTATCTTGTTGCCGATATCATATGAACAGACAATATTTGTTACAGCAACCCGTGGTTCATCATAACAAGGAATACCCGCTTTTTTCAACTTGTCAATTATTAAAAGAAGACCTTTATCCAGTGATTCAGTATCCCTGATCCCGGTAAGCACCACTTTTCCGGATGAAAAGATAAGAGAAGCAATCTTCGGGGTTTCCATCCGATAGACAGCCCCGGGGAATCGTTTTGTATTCAGGTCACAACCTTCTATATTTTTGGAAATTGTCTCTAAATCTATTGAATCTGCGATAGCCCCTGATGCAACAATATTTTCAATCTTCAGGCTATCATATCGTGTATCTACCATTCCAGATATCATGGGGTGTTCCATACCATAATACTAATGGACAATTCCCTCAATTTTCGGGTGAATCTCAATTGCCAGATATCAGAACTTCCAATATCAGTATTATGAAGGGGTTTTTGTGCAATATCATACTTCAATGGTATATTAAATCAGTACGCGTAACCTGTGGTACCAATGAAGCATGAGATCCCTCATCAGATGACATCGTATGATGAGTTTGTTGAATCATTCAGGATTGATGTTCCTGAATACTATAATTTCGGATTTGATGTCATAGATAAATGGGCGGAGACTGACCGGAACAAACTGGCAATGATATGGGTCAGTCAGGACGGGCAGGAGAAGAAATACACCTTCCGGGACCTGCGAAACCTCTCGGTTGAAGCGGCAAATATTCTAATAAAATACGGAGTAAAGAAGGGAGACCGGGTGATGCTTATGCTCCACCGGGTTCCTGAATGGTGGATATTTGTTATCGCTCTTATCAAACTGGGTGCAGTCTTCTGCCCGGCGCCGACGATGCTGACTCCAAAGGATCTGCAATACCGGATTAATGCAGGAAAATTTGAGTTTATTATTACTGACTGCGAGAATGCAGACAAGGTGGAGAAGATCTGCCGGTTCTGCCCAACGTTAAAACACCGGATGCTTATTGATGGTGAGATGCCCAACTGGATCAGCTACCAGTATGAACTCTTTTATCCTGCACCGGTGTCCAGATCCACAATAAGCATGCCCATTACCCAGAAGACCCATGCATCTGACCCCATGCTGATCTATTTTACCTCCGGAACAACCGGTGAACCAAAGATGGTCCTGCACAATCATTCACACCCACTTGGACATATCGTCACCGCCCGTCTCTGGCAGGATTTAAACAGCAATGACCTGCACTTTACCTCGTCAGATACAGGATGGGCCAAATGTGGCTGGGGGAAGATTTTTGGTCAGTGGATTGTTGGTGCCTGTGTGTTCGTCTACGACGCCCGTGGGAAATTCAAGGCAACAGAGCTGCTCCCGCTCATCGAAAAATATGAGATCTCAACATTCTGCTGTCCACCGACCATTTACCGGATGCTAATTATTGCTGACCTGGCCAAGTATGATCTCCGATCTCTAAGGCATTGTATTTCAGCAGGGGAACCATTAAACCCGGAGGTCATTCGAATCTGGCAGGAAGAAACGGATCTTCCCATTTATGAAGGATACGGACAGAGTGAAACCTGTTGTTGTATTGCAACCTTCCCCTGCATGAAACACAAACCGGGATCCATGGGAAAACCATCACCTGGCTGGAAGATTGAGCTTCATGATGAGGAAGGAAGACCTGTACCTCAGGGAACTGAAGGACGGATTGCTATTTCCCTAAATCCCCGGCCGGTCGGCCTTTTTGTTGAATACCTTGACAATCCTGAAGCAAATGCTGAGGTCTTTAAAAACGGGTTTTATTACACCGGTGATAAGGCATACATAGATGAGGAGGGGTATTTCTGGTTTGTCGGCAGGGATGATGATGTCATAAAGAGTTCAGGATATCGTATTGGTCCTTTTGAAGTTGAGAGCGCCCTTCAGGAACATCCGTCGGTGCAGGAGTCTGCCGTTGTCGGATCTCCGGACCCCATCCGCGGAATGGTCATTAAAGCATTTATCGTTCTGAAGGCAGGATATGAACCATCTGACCAGCTTGTCCGCGATATCCAGAAGCATGTTAAGAAAGTGACTGCCCCCTACAAGTATCCGCGAATCATAGAGTTTGTGGAAGAACTTCCAAAAACGCTTTCCGGGAAGATTAAACGTGGAGAACTCCGTGAACGGGAACTCCGGAGATACCAGGAATCATAAGATTTCGAGGATTCATTCCGAATCCTTATTATTGAAGAACACATATCTGTATAAGCACGATTGTCTCTGATATCATATCAGAGCGGTTTTATAATGAGTACGTTCTGTTATTGGGCGAGGATCGCCGAGCCAGGTCAAAGGCGTTAGGTTCAGGGCCTAATCCCGCAGGGGTTCGCCGGTTCAAATCCGGCTCCTCGCACTATTATTATCTATTCGACTTTTGGTACAGCACGAACCTGCATTCATAATTCCAGTAATCCCACACAATACACAAAAGCCATGCGGTCTACTGGAATGATTCTCACAAACATCCTCCATATCCTGTACTAACAGGATATTCTGCAACCAATTTTTTACTATTTGAATCAGTCTTCAATAGTTTACAGATATTTACGATTTTTGACGCATAATACACAAACTATTATGCTTGTCATATCAGAATGATTCTTTAATAAAAAATACTTCACAGGAAGCATTTCATTGATTTTAAGTGATCTGACAGATCAGGAGATGAAACAAAAAGATAAAAGTTTTAGGCGAACTTTTCTGCAGCCATTTCAACGTCTTCTTCCTTGAGCGTCTTGCGGCCGGCATGGTTTGCAAGCTTGACTGTTTCCCGGACAAGCTCACCAAGGAATTCTTCCGTCTTCTGTACCAGAATTTCTGATGCATCAGCACCGACGCGCTCAGCACCTGCTTTTTTGGCAACACGGGTTACGGCTGCGATAGGTAAATCTGCCATAATTGATTCTAAAACAATTATTGAGATACTCATATAAAAATTATTTCTTATAATTCTCACAATGCCAGACTGAACGTATGACCTGTGATAAAAATCCGATACAAAACCAGCCCAAACGGATGGCCTGCATCAGCGTGGATCAGAACTGGTGGTTCACTGCTCATTCTGACCATTCAGTTCAGAACACACGTCTGGATGAATCTGTGTGCCTCCAATGACAGGAATACCGGAAATCAAAAGAACATGTAACAAAATGAATGCCAGTTCAGGCTGCATTAGGCCCTATATTTAATTATTTCTAAATACTATCGTCCCCTAGTCAGACACCAATGGGAAGTTATATCTTTTCTGTGATATAGTATTCAGTCATATCTTTCTCAGGTGTACTATGGTGGGTAATAATGCACTCCTGCAATTTTCTAAGGGGGAAGAGGAAATTGCAGATTTATTCTGGGATATAGGGCTGAAGAAAAATACTGCCCGGGTCCTGGTTCTCATGATTCGGGATGCGGATCTGACCTCACGTGATATAGAACGGATATGCGATCTCAGACAGCCTGAGGTGAGTATTGCCCTGTCTGATCTGATGAAACGAAAATGGGTAAAAGATATCAGGCACTCCAGGGAAGGTAAAGGCAGACCCACCATGATTTATCACCTGATAAAATCTCTGGATGATATTCTCGAAGAGCTCAAGACAGAGATCGTCGGAGACTATGAAGAGAAGATGAAAGAGATCGAACGAGTCAGGGACCTTTTGAAAGGAAATACATCATAACCACTATTTTCAGATTTCACTTTCACCCGATATGGATAATCTTTACCTATCCATACCACAACCTCATAATATGACCGGGCGATATGAGATTCTGCGCAAGATCAATCAGAATACCTTATCAGTGTATATTGCCCCGGGGCGCGTTCTCTCTGAAGCACTGATCCCTGTCACGGTGAGAATGATGCACCGGCCGGTAACCTACCTCACGTTCGGACATACACATCCATTCCTCAGCCTTCCTCAGGATCAGACACATAGGATTGGATTTCGAAGAGTAGAAGGAATGTCCGGACTTATAGGAGCAATCAGAAAGGATGAATCCAATCTCCTCTTCATCCAGTACTCACGTGAGCTTTTTGAGGAGTATGAGACGAGTATACCGGTTCTTGCTGAAACATGCAGAGCACATGCACGACATCATGCCCCAGTTGTCATCCTTGCCGTCAGTCATGATGAGATCATCGAACAAATTGGCATACGTTCAGATCGGTACATCGTCCTTACCGATAAAAAACGAAAGTCAAAGGGAGGGGGACGGGATTTTGGACAGAAAACCCTGCATGAATGCTCCCTGTCTGATGGAATTTCTCCCTCCCAAAAAGAAACCCTCCGGTATGGACAACAGGTATTGCCGATTTGAGTTACTCTTCCAGCTCGAGCCTGTTGCCGTCATAGGGACAATACCGCTCATTCCCGGTAGTCTCCCATCCACAGACCGGACAGCGGAATACCTGACGCACTCTTCCCAGAAAGGGGATGAGCGGGATGAAGAGGAATAAAAACATGAACGGATATCCCAGAGCCCAGAACAGAAGGGTAATCCCCAATGAACCGGCCAGGAGTAATCCTGAGAGGATCAGACGATTCGTAGTCCCGCCTCCCGTACAGCCCATGCAGGCATGGCATCTGCGACCGATCCCATCTCATATGCAAGGTCGTGCGCATCAAGCCATGATGCAAGCAGCCTTGATCCCACACCGACGGTGAGAATGCCTGTACATCCATATCGATCCTGAACATCCCTGACTGCGTGGATGATAATCTCCTGCTCCTCAGAAACATAGGTCCTGGCAATCTGAAGTACCCGGTCTTCTCCAATCTCTTCCACATCAGCGCAGACCATTCTCGCCATCCGTCTCATACAGTGATCCCGCGACGGGCTGCATCCGTCAGGTGCTGCGGTTGTATACTGCTTAGGGGTGATAAGCCCAAGCAGGGTGTGCGCATCCCCGGAACAGGCAAAATATTCAGTACTTACCCTGACAGCAGTTCCATCAAGATCAACCGATCTTACCAGTGATGAGACCGGTGTCCTGAGCAGCCCGTAGTACAGAAGGAGACTATTTTTCAATCGTGTAAAATCGGTCTGTCCTTTCAGGGTCTCCCATGCATTGAGCGGAATTACATCAGTGGTTGTGCTTCCCATGTCAACCAGAAGAGAAGTGGGATACTGGTGCCGAAGAACGTCAGCCATCACGAGCCAGTTTGCTGCAGCAAGATTACTGACCGGCTGGGTATGAAATTGGCCGTCGGTTCCGTAAAAGATCGCATCAGGGAATATATCCCTGACCGCAGCACAGATAAACTCAATACCTTCCTGCTTTGATGCAAAACAATCGGCAAGCTCACCACTCATCACAACTGCTGCATTGTCTGCCGATGAATATCCATTCAGTATCTCCCGTATCGGCGTTTCCTTCCAGAGCGGGCAGTAGTGAATATGGGCTCCGTTTTCATCGACAACCTTCAGGTTCGCCCCACCGATATCAATTCCGATCATAGGTGATCTTTCCGTCTGATGAGAAGTATGCATGACCATTCAGATGCACAAAATCCGGAAAACGCCCATACGAGGCGTCGAGGATTACCTGTGCTATCTCCTCCTCCATGCAGGCAGCAATTCCGATAATACTTGTGGTTGGGCGGGGATTCACATCAACAACAACGATACGGTCTGATGTAACAACCATGTCAACCCCAACATAGCCCTGACAACCAAGGACCTCGATGACTTTTGATGCAACCGCATACATCTCATCTTTCCTTGGATGATCAACCGGCGTCTCTCCCCCGTGATAGGTGACATGACCATCCTGACCAAATCTGATATCCTGTCGGTTTATTGCAAGAAGCAACGGACCTTTTCCGGTATAATAAAGACAGACCTCACCCACGACCCGACCGCCGACAAGACTCATCGAGAGATGTTCACCTTCAATATATTCCTGCCCAAACTCTCCTTCTCCGGCTGGTTCATCAGTCAGTCTGACTCCGACCGCCCCACACCCGGATATCTGCTTTACTATTCGTCTGCCAGATGCGACCTGCCGGGGGACATCAATCCCATGAGCATGTAATATCTGTCCGGTTCTTTTCTTATTTGCACAGACTGCAATCGAAAATGAATTACATCCGATATTCCGTGTAACATCCTCGAGGTTTTTTGTGTATTTCGCGAGGAGGTGATCGGGAGCGATAACCAGCCCTTCATCACATATTGCGCCAAGCCGGGCAATCTCTTCTGAAAAGCCCATCTCAGGATCAGGAGTATGAACCATGTATCCTATCCTGGTAAAACTACGTGTCAGTACATCAAGCATGGCGCGACCTTCAGGGGCCAGCGTTGGATCATGACTGACCGTATATTCAGCAAGCAGTATATTCATCGCTACTAGTTCGCAGGATCAGAAAAAAAATAATCCGATTCAGGGTTCCTGATTACTCATACCAGATCATACATTTGACAATTCTGCTCATCCTTAAAAAGCCGGAGAACAAATAATCGGGATACATGATATCAGGATCCCCTCCTGAAACGATAGCCTCGCACCCTCAATTCAGCCTGAAAAAGCCCTGTATTCTCCTTACCAATGATGACGGGGTTAATTCAGAGGGATTATGGGCTGCCTATGATGCCCTCCACGAGCAGGCTGATGTAGTGGTTTGTGCTCCGGCCACCCAGCAGAGTGCTGTCGGGCGTTCGCTCTCCATATTTGAGCCACTCAGGGTAAATACGGTAAACCGGGGTGAGGTAACCGCATACGCAGTAGGTGGAAAACCAACCGACTCGGTGATCCTGGCTCTCTTTGCACTGGGAGTCAGGCCTGATCTTGTTGTATCAGGAATTAATATTGGTGAAAATCTTTCATATGAGGCCATTACCACATCCGGCACCGTTGGAGCAGCATTGGAAGCGGCAAACCACGGGTATCCTGCCATTGCATTCTCATTGCAGATCGAGGATCAGAAAGAGAAATTTGATGATGCACGCAACCTTGCCGACAGATTTACAGAATCAAAGTGGGTTGTGCGTGATGTCATCTCCCGAATTCTTAAGAACGGGTTTCCCTCTTTTACCCATGTAATTAATGTCAATATTCCCTCAGTTATTACCGGCGGATATGAGATCACCCATCTGGCAGAGCATTTATTTGTCACTGGCGTGGAGAAGAGACTGGATCCTCGGGGAAAACCATACTACTGGATTAACGGACCGATCGTAACTGATGCACCGGAAGGAACAGATGTGCATGCCATCCATAAAGGAAATATTTCCATTACCCCGATTACCCTCGACTGCACCGCATATGCAGGAACAGATGACTTACGAACACTCTTTTCTCTCACAGAATAACCCGTTTGAATCATATTTATCAGGAGCATCATGAGTACCGGATTATCATCCCAGGAACAGGCAAAAAAGCGAGCAGGATACAAGGCTGCTGACTATATCACGTCGGGTATGACGGTAGGTCTTGGAACAGGCTCAACCGTTGCATTTACTATGGCACGGATACAGGAACGGATGAAAAACGAGGGGCTTTCTCTCGTCGGAGTGCCAACCTCTATTCAGACAACCCTGCGTGCGACTGCATTGGGAATACCTCTTATTGGTCTTGAGCAGGCAGAATATATTCATGTCACCATCGACGGGGCAGATCAGATAGACTCTGAACTCCGACTGATCAAGGGTCGGGGGGCAGCCCATGTCAGGGAACGAATATTGGCCGATGCTTCAGCCAGACTGATCATCGTCGCTGATCCGTCGAAGATATGTTTGCATCTGACCGGGCCGATACCGATAGAAATCATCCCCTTTTCACTCAGTCACGTCATCCGTCGTCTGACTGCTCTTGGAGGTGTTGTTACGATTCGTGAAGGGATGAAAAAGGACGGGCCGGTCATTTCAGATAACGGAAATATCGTTCTGGATTATATGCCTGTCAGCATCCCTGAACCGGCATCTCTGGAGAGAGAAATAAACAATATCCCTGGTGTGGTTAGCTGTGGTCTGTTTACAGAATTTATCAGCAAGACAACAGTGATTATCGGAGAAGAAAATGGTCCCCGGATTATTGGAGTACCATAGAATAATCCGGTTTCCTTTCTTTATATTGTACTACCGTATCCACATTGTGACGCTACAATAATCCCCCGGATGACGGTACTTAGTACAATATATTTTATCGTATATAAAAATATAGAATGCGATATATAATATCAGATAGATTATCCCTGAATTATAAAAGCCCCAAACCCTTCAAATCATCAACAATCTTAAGAACGGCCCTTTTCGCATCTTCAGGCTCTTTCCCGCCAGTAATAATTAGCTTGCCTGATCCAAAAAGCAGAACAACAACCTTCGGATCCTCCAGCCGGTACACAAGACCTGGAAACTGTTCAGGTTCATACTCAATCCGCTCAAGATTAAATCCGACTGCTATCTTATTCAGATTGATACCAGATCCAAGATCAGCGGAGGTTACTATGTTCTGGATTTTATACGTCAGCTCATGGGTAATCTCAATATTTAGTGAACGCAGCAGATCGCCGAGTATCTCAAGTCCTCTGTTCAGACTTTCAACACTCTTAGCCCCGGTCAGAACCACTTTTCCTGATCCAAACACCAATGCCGCAATTTTCGGATTCTGCATCCGGATGACTACACCCGGAAACCGTTTTTTGTTATACTCCGCATCCTTTATACTGGATGCGATCTGAGGAAGGTCCAGGGATTCAGAGATCTTCGCTGACGCAACGATATTTTCTATCCGGAGCGAAGTATCTGGTGTTGCAGACATGGTTATAAATCTATTAAAACAGTATATAAAGAGTTGGATGATTATTCATCCAGGGTAGATATATCTCCCGGATCCATACCCATTTCCTGTGCCTTTAAAACCCGCCGCATAATCTTACCACTTCTGGTTTTTGGCAGACTATCTACAAAATCAAGTTCTGCCGGGACTGATATCGGTCCAAGCATGATGCGGACATGATATTTCAGATCATGTATCAGTTTCTGGGTAGGCTCAACACCACTCCGCAATATCACAAAGGCCTTAATTATATTACCTTTCAATGGATCCGGTTTTCCAATCGCCGCTGCTTCTGCTACAGCACTATGGGAGATAAGCGCACTTTCAATCTCTGCGGTTCCAACATTATGACCTGCCACAATGATAATGTCATCAGATCTGCCAAGGAGCATGATGTATCCCTCTTCATCCATCACTGCCAGATCATTGCTGCTATAATACCCATACTTACCAAAACTCCAGTACTGGCGGTACCGTTCATCATTCTGGTAGACCGTTTTCATCATTGATGGCCAGGGCTCCTTGATTGCCAGATATCCGGTCGTGCCGGGAGGAACTTGCTCTCCCTGTTCATCGACAACGGTTGCGACCACACCGGGGATGGGTTTTCCAGCATATCCTGGTTTCATAGGAAGGCCGACCATCGTTGTGATCATATGCATTCCGGTCTCGGTCTGCCACCAGGTATCAAGGATGGGGCATTTGTTCTTTCCGATGTGTTTATAAAACCACTCAAATGCTTCCGGATTCAGCGGCTCTCCAACAGAACCAAGAAGCCGGAGGGAGGAGAGGTCATATTTATCCGGCCATTCCTCACCCATCCTCATAAACATCCGTATCGCGGTCGGGGCAGTATAAAAAATAGTTACGCCGTAATCCTCGATGAGTTTCCACCAGATACCGGGATCCGGATAGTCTGGAGTGTATTCGGAGAGGAATATGGTCCCACCGACAAGAAGCGGACCATAAATCCCATACGTATGACCGGTGATCCAACCGGGGTCGGATGTACACCAGTAGACATCATTCTCTCGGAGGGTAAGGACATATTTTGTCGTATAGTAGGCACCCACCATGTATCCGCCCGCAGCATGTACGATACCTTTCGGGGCCCCGGTTGTACCTGATGTATACAGAATAAAGAGGGGATCTTCAGACTGCACATGAACCGGCTCACAATACCGGTCAGCCTTTGCGATTAATTCCTCATAATCCAGTTCAAATTCATCAAGAAGTCCGACCTTCGGCTCCTGCGTTCTCAAGATGATAACCCGTTCCACTGTCGGGGCATTGATCAGTGCCTCTTCAACGATGGGTTTTAAGGGAATGCTCCCGCCACGACGGACAGATGCATCTGCAGTGATGACAATCTTCGCCCCTGCACCAGTGATACGCTCATTTAATGCCTTTGCACCATAGCCTGCAAAGACAACGGTGTGAACTGCTCCAATCCGGGCGCAGGCAAGCATTGAGACTACGAGTTCAGGAATACCTGGAAGATAAATACAGACACGGTCGCCTTTCTGAACTCCAAGGGACTGTAGGGCATTCCCCATCCGCATAACGTCCTTGTAGAGCTGATAGTAGGTGAGTATCCGCTCCCGGCCATTCTCACCAGCCCAAAAGATTGCAACCTTATTCCTCCGGTCATTATTCACATGCCGTTCCAGACAGTTATACGTGATATTGAGTTCAGCGCCGGTGAACCAGCTGGCATAGGGATGGTTCCAGACTTTTACCCGATCCCATTGCTTGAACCAGAGGAGATCTGATGCAATCCTGCGCCAGAACGCATCAGGATCTTTCTCAAATTCATGGTATAACTCATTATAATCATGAATTAACGCCGATTCGCGGTAGCATGGGTCCGGATAGTATACTTTCTGTTCAGGCTTTTGCATCGTTTCGTCTGAAATAGGTATTCACCCCAATTATCATTATTTATCATGGACAATTCCTTAAAATCTTTATTATTTTCCTGAATTGTCATTGATCGACAGATACGGTTGTTTTATATGGATTGGCGGTTCACATCGTAAGTGCAGAATTTGACGAACCTTCATACGTCATTTGTTGAAGCCGCTCTACCGGCACTATATCACAGAGGTACTACATGACAGAATGGATGCTCAGTGAATCTGAAGGATATGACCTGCTTTCAAAATACGGAATCCCGACTCCAAAGTACCGAATCGTAACGAGAGCAGAGGATGCAGGATCGGCAGCAGAAGCAATCGGGTTTCCGGTTGTAATGAAGATTATCTCACCGGATATCATCCATAAGAGTGATGCCGGTGGTGTGATTGTCGGTGTAGGAACAAAAGAAGCAGCCCAGTCAGCATTTAATCAGATTGTTGCAAACGCAAGGGCCTACAACCAAAATGCTGATATCCATGGAGTTATTGTTGAAAACCAGGCAGCACCAGGGCTTGAACTCATTATAGGCGGAAAGACAGATCCCACATTTGGTAAAGTTATCACCTTTGGTATTGGGGGAACACTAGTTGAACTCATGAAGGATGTGACCCTTCGTATCCTTCCGATTGATGAGGAAGAGATCAGGAAAATGGTCACTGATATTGACTCGTACCCGCTTATTACCGGTTACCGGGGATCAAAACCAAAAGATGAGGAATGCCTGATCCAGATTATCAAGAACGTCTGCAAGATGTTTGAAGATCAGAAAGAACTGCGTGAGTTTGATATCAATCCTATCCGACTCTATGACTCCGGGGCCTGTGCAGTTGATGCACGGATTATCATGGACAATGACATCCGTCTGCTTGATGTGGTTGAACGTGAACCAGTCCCCCCCGAATACTTCAAACCGAAATCAGTTGCTGTCATTGGTGCATCTGATGATAAGAACAAGATGGGATACGCAGTCATGCATAACCTGCTCCATTTCCCGGGGAAAGTCTATCCAATTAACAATAAACGTGACACCATCCAGGGCCTGAAAGCGTACCCGACCATTCTGGACATTCCGGATGATACCATTGATCTCGCAGTAATTACGGTTCCTGCCCGACATGTTCCCGGAGTTATGGAGGAGTGCGGGAAGAAAGGAGTCAAGATAGCCGTCGTCATCACAGCCGGATTTAAGGAGATGAGTGAGGAAGGACGCCTGCTTGAGGAACGCATCGTTGAGATCGCTCACCGGTACGGCACCAGGATCGTCGGCCCAAACTGTCTTGGCCTTATCATCCCGCCCATTGGACTTGATACAACCTATGTGGCCCAGTCTCCAAACCCCGGAAATATTGCATTTATCTCCCAGAGTGGTGCCATTGTCAACACCGTTGTTGACTGGTCCCTGACCAAGGATATCGGATTCTCCTTTGTGGTCTCAGTCGGAAATCAGGCAGATCTGAACTTCTTTGATTACCTGAGGGCTGCAGCCGCAGACCCGGAGACCAAAGTCATCATTATGTACATTGAGCAGATCAAGAACGGGAAGGCATTCATGGAGATTGTCAGCGAGGTCTCCAGGCATAAACCGGTTGTCGCGCTGAAAGCAGGCTCATCTGCTCGTGGTCAGGCTGCCGCTGCATCACATACCGGGTCCCTGTCTGGTTCATATGATGTCTATGTTGAAGCATTCAGAAAATCCGGTGTCCTCCTTGTCCACACCCTGACCGGTGCATTCCTCGCAGCAGAGATGCTCTCCCATCCAAAGCGGTACCCCAAGGGACGTCGCGCCATTGTGGTCACCAATGCAGGTGGATTTGCGGTGCTCTCATCTGACTATACCGAACGGTACGGTATTAAGATGATAGACCTGCCCGATTACCTTATAAAAGAGATGGATACATTCCTCCCTGAATTCTGGAACCGTGCAAATCCAATCGATCTGCTTGGTGATGCAACAGAGGCACGGTTTGAAAAGACCTTTGAGGTACTTGCAAAGAATGATGCACTCTGGGACATGTGCTTTATCGTCGGATTCCCAAACAACATCCTCTCATCCGAGCAGCTGGCAAACCAGATTCTCAAATTCTCCAAATCCACAGACAAGAGAATTATCCCGACCCTCCTTGGAGGTGCGTCAATGGACCGGGGCAGACACATCCTGCATGCGCACAGTATCCCCAGTTTTGAGGAGCTGGATATGATGTACCGGGTCGTTGGAAGACTGCTCTACCAGATCTACCGTGTAAAAGCGCAGGGAGTATACTAAAAAAATATTTTTTATGAATATCCGGTCATTGCAGTAACATTCTGTTGTTTTTCCTGGGGGGCCTCAAGGGTTCTGAATTTTTGTTCATATTCTCCGACGGTCCGCTGAAGAACAGCAAGCAGGTTTTTTGCATGATTCGGACTGATACTAACCACCGCTTTCCCGCGTGCCTGATTGATTCCCGGAATCTGGTGGAGAAAGATAAACGTAAATTCATCTTCTTTATAGGCAATCTGGATCATATTACTGTAGACCGGCTCCACATTGGGCGGTATGGTTACCTGAATTTCATTAGATGCCATCTCTCACTTATTTGATACCTGTTCCAATAAAATGACCGAATCCACGTACGGCAAAACCCTTCAGAAAAGCATTTCAATATCCTCAATTATTACGGCATTCCATTGTCCCCGCCAGTATATGTTTTATAAAGGAAACGAAGGAAAACCTGCCTTCAGGTATAGCATCTGTAAACTGGTCTCCTGCGCAGAAAAGAATGCAGACGAAGAAGGACTCTGGAGTACAGTATGCGTGATCCATCCGGATATATCAGAAGAATATCGGACACTCCTCCACGACTGTCTGAATGCAATGCGACATACCCCGGTCAGGCCATGGACAGAGACTGATATTCCGGTCCGATCCCATGCAGCAGGCATTCACGGACTCCTTGACAAATACGATGCATCTTCCGGTGCATATACCATAACACGGTGCACCACAGCACCGAAAAACGGATGCTGGCCAGAGGATGCAGTCAGAGCAGCGGCACTCCTCCTCTGCATTGAGGAGACCACCTCGAAAAAACCAACAGGCTTTTCTATCGAGTACATTCCCTCCGGAATTATCAGGTGGTATGAGCCGACCCCGAAGGATAGAAGAAAAGTATTCCACCTGATTCGGCAGATACGGGAGATCGAAAAAGGGAGTATTCCGTGTAAACCCATGTGTCCGCCCTGTGCACGATGCCAGTTCACCAGCCGGTGTGAATCCGGTGCACCTCAGCGATTATCCTTCCTGTTCAAGAAGGGTGAGTGAACGGATAAACTCTCCTTTCGCTTCCCGTGTCGTCCCGACCACCAGCCATTGTTCATTCCCATGCTGCTCAACAATCCCCTGAGCCTGGATCTGTTCCCCGGCAGAGGCCTGACCGGTGTAGGTATGAGTAAATGAGAGGATACGGGAGATATCCGGGTGGTCTATTTCATATATAGCCGGACTGTCAAATGCGAACTGATCATCGGTCACAATCGCCTCGATCACCCGCTTTCCAAGGACCTCTCCTTTTTTCATGGTAAAACCGGGGAGATCATGGTACGCACGGGTATACAACAGATCAAAGTAGGTCCCGTCAACCTGTCCCCTATTCAGCTTTCTCTTCTCATGGAGGA
>ERZ795060.1747-NODE-1747-length-24424-cov-11.058066_pt1 | contig 24424 bp, 18 predicted proteins | sample MGYA00375144_ERZ795060 | MGnify/ENA primary metagenome ERZ795060 (study PRJEB30189, sample SAMN05720157) | activated sludge metagenome | isolation source: anaerobic digester from wastewater treatment plant | place: Japan | collected 2015-05-15 ...
TTATAAAATTAGTGCTCTATCTAAAATTTTACCATTCTATCTTTCTTACTCAAAATTTATCTTAGGCTAATTCTATCTCTTTATCTCTCTAAAAATAAAATCGCACCCTCGCGATGCAGCTTGTTAACTCTAATATTATTTTAATCATTTCTAGTGATTATAAATTTTTGTCATAAAATTAAAATTATTTTTTTGAAAATATTTTTTTTAATCTCTTTTTGATTTTATTTTTTAGATTTACTAATTTAATTATAATTTTTATATCTTTTCTAACATAAAAAGGTTCTATTTTTCTTTTTTTTAAATCCAGTTTAATGCCATTTTTTTTGCATAATTCTACTGCTTCTTTTTTCCAGTAACCCTTTACAATTGCTGTGCAGAGATATTTTAGTGGATATCTTGTTTCTCTGGATATAGAAATAAGTCTATCATCCATGTTGTTAGTTCGCTCTGTCCCTCTAATTTCAAATTCCCATGCACTCTCACCTTTTTTTACCAATCTTTTTAAATAATCTATATCCCATATAGCAAGCTGCAATGATACTCTGTAAGGAGAATTCTTCATTATCTCTCCTATTTTTATATCATCTATATTTCCTATAATATTATCTGGACCAGGACACGGAAAGAGTCTAAAATAGCTTATTTTATTTTCTTGCATATATATTACACTCTTTTTTATAAAATCAAAATCCACTTTTTCTGTTAAAAAATAGTCCTCCATAAAAATAAGAAGATACTTTTTATTGATCTTTTCTATTGCATGCAAAAAAGTTGTTGACCAATCGATATCTTCACCTATACATAAGGAGATTATTTTATCATCATTGTATTTTTTAAAGTTGGTAAGAAGATAGATAGGGATATCACAATTCCCCCAGAATTTTTTGAAAAAAAAGAAAAAAGGCTGCCATGCATCCTCATATTTATCACAGGAACATATTAAAATTGCTAAATTATTCATATTTTCACCTAAAAATATCTTGCCTTAAAAATAGTGATAGATTTACACATTCTATAAAAAATATGCTAAATTTTTTTAAAGTAAAAATTTTTATCTCTTAATTAGATATCTTTTCTGCATATGACTTCTCTCGGTTTTGCCCCTCTTTGAGGCCCAACTATTCCCATTTTTTCCATCTCTTCCACAATTCTTGCTGCCCTATTATATCCTATATTTAACTTTCTTTGTAAATAAGAGGCACTTGCTTTATTCATTTTATAGACTATCTCCAGTGCCTGATCAAAGAGAGGATCCTTACCATTTTCAAAATAATCAATATCCTCTTCTTCCTCGTCTTCTCCTATTATCTCTTCTATATCAATATATTCTGGTTCAGCTATTTTTTTCCAGTGTTCAGCAATAAGATCTACCTCTTCCTTACTTAAGAATGCTCCTTGAATTCTAATAGGGAATGGTTGTGTGGGACTTAAATAGAGCATATCCCCCTGTCCTAAAAGTTTTTCAGCACCCTTTTGATCAAGAATTATTCTTGAATCCTGTAATGATATTACCTGAAAAGCAATTCTTGCCGGTATGTTTGCCTTAATAAGCCCTGTTATTACATCAGCAGATGGTCTTTGTGTTGCTAAAACAAGTAAAATGCCAACAGCTCTTGCCTTTGCAGCAAGTCTTGCAAATAAGAATTCAGCCTCTTTTCCAGATGCGCTTATTAGATCAGCGAATTCATCAACAATTGCTACTATGAATGGTAGATTCTCAAGGTGTTTCTTTTTGGTTTTCTGGTAAATTCTATATTCTACAATATCTCGAACTCCCATCTGATCGAGTAAAGAATATCTTCTTTCCATCTCATAAGTTAGATATTTTAAAGCAGATATTGCCTTACTTGAATCAGTAATCACTGGCGTTAAAAGATGTGGTATATTATTGTAAGGTTTTAATTCTACTATTTTTGGATCAATTAAGATAAATTTCAATTCATCCGGAGTTTTAGAGAATAGTATTGAGGATATAAAAGAGTTAACGCATACTGATTTTCCAGCACCAGTTGCCCCAGCTATTAATATATGAGGCATTTTATAAAGATCTATTACAATGATTCTACCATAGATATCTTTACCCAGTCCTATTGGTATATTATAGTTTGAATTTTTGAATTTATCACTATTAATAATATCCTTAAAACTCACGAGTTCTCTTTTTCTATTTGGTATTTCTATACCCACAAACTTTTCTCCCGGAATTGGGGCAATTATTCTTATTGATTGGGCAGCAAGCCTTAGTGCAAGATTGTTCGAGAGACTTTCGATTCTTGATAACTTTACCCCATGTGCTGGATTTAATTTAAATAGAGTTACAACAGGCCCATGAATTATCTCAACAACCTTTGCCTCTATATCAAATTCTTTTAGAGTTGCTTCTAAGATTCTTGCTGATTCATCTTCCTCAGCCTTAAATATTGATGGATTTATTTTTTCGCTGCTTTTTAGAATCTCAAAGTCTGGTAACACAGTATTACTAAATTTATTCTCAATGTTTTCTTTATATTCATTTAATTTTTCATTAAAATTTTGACTGAATATTTTATCAAAATCAATATCTTTTTCAAGATTATTATCTTCATAAGAAGATGTTTGTTTATTTTCATTCTCAATAGGAATAAATTCTTCAATTTTTGAATTATTATATTCTGGTAAAAGTAAAATTTCTTTATTTTTATCACAATAATCCTCATCTTCAACAATTTCAATATCTTCAATTAAAGTAATCTCATTATTTTTAGATTGATTTTCATTTTTCCATGAATCTGGCCATGTCTCTTTTAATCTTTTGTAATATTGATCTTTTCTTTTATTTATCTCCTCATATACTTTATTAATATTACTATCAGAAAATGTATCAACCTCTTCATACTCTTCTGTATTTTTATCTTCTGATTTTAATTTAAATTTTTTATAAACAGAATTGCTGGAAAATAGTGGAATCTCTATTCTATTATTACTATTCTCATAAATAACTTTTGATATCCAGGGGATATCCCCTTTCTGTAATCTTTTTAGCCTATCAGTTTTAAAATTTCTATTAATATTAAAATCGACTCTATTGTCTATATTTATACTATTATTTTCTTTATCTTTTATTTTAGAAAAGTATGAAAAGAATAGTAAGATATAGTTTACTATATTTTTTCTAAAAGGGAATAAAATAAGAGAAAAAGATGTAAAAAAAGCAAATAATAGCAACAATGAAAATATAAAATAATTATTGTTTTTTAAGAAAAATTTATTCAATTCTTCTCCTATTATTCCCCCGGATATAATGCCTATTTTTATAAAAGAGAAAAAAGAGCAGAAGGATAAAATAAGAAGAAGATATCCAGAATTAAAACATATTTTATTAATTATATTTTTAGAAACTAAAAGCATTAAGCCAGAAAAGAGCCCTGAGAATATAAATAAAAAAGAGGATATCCCCATATATTTATTCAGAAAATTAACAGTATTTCTTGATATAAAATCTGTTATTTTACAGTCTATAAAATAGTAATCAATATATAGAAAACATAATATAATACTTATAAGTATAAGAATAAAAGATATAATTTTAATAATTTTCAATTTTATCCCCTCCCTATTTTTTTCAGGTTATAATAACCAGAAAATAAAAGAGACAATAGCAGGTAATAACATATATATAGAAAATATCCAAAACTTTCCATTTTTTATCACATTAATAAGTAGTTTTAGCGATATATAGCCAGTAATTATTGCAACAAAAAAACCAATAATAAAAGGTCCTACATTATTTATATCGGAAGATTGATAATTTTTAATAAATTTTATTACTTTTAATAAAAATGCACCAGATATTAGTGGAATAATCATTAAAAAGGAAAAAGTACCTGCATCAGATCTTTTTAAGCCGGTATAAATACCAGCGCTTATAGTTGTGCCAGATCTTGAAATCCCGGGGGCAACTGCAATACTTTGGAATAAACCAATTATGATAGATTGTAAAAAAGAGAGAGATTTTATATCTTTCTCCTTTTTTTGCCTTATAAAGAGTGTAAGAAATAGTAAAATACCTGTTATTAAAAAAGAAATAGTTAAAAAAAGGAAAAGATTTTTTGATAAAAAGAAACTATTTTCTTCAAAAAAATCGTCTAAAAAAAATCCACTAATACCCGCTGGTATTGTTGCAATTATAAATAAAAGCCATATTCTTAATATTTCTACTCTTTTTATTGTTCCGCCTAAAAAAGTCGAGTTAATCTCATTTTTAAAAATACCAATTATTAGTTCATAGATTTCCTTTCTATAATAAAAAATAACTGCTATTAAAGTACCAAAATGAAGTAGAATGTCGTAAAAATTACTCTGAATCTCAAAATTTAGGATATTTTTTAGTAATAAAATATGTCCAGAAGAGGAGATAGGTAAGAATTCTGTAATACCCTGGACAAGAGCAATTATAATTGCTTTTAAATATTCCATTTTAGTTTCCTTTTAATTTCTCTTTTAATTTTTTATTTTCTTCAAGTAAAGAATCGATTCTATTTTCATATTGTAATACTATCTCTATAAACTCTTTTAAAACATCATTTACTATAGTATAAAGGGACTCATCATTCTGAATTATTGAAAAATCAATTTTTAGTATTTCCACATCTGTCTCTGCGACAATTGTGGATGTTCTTTTATTCTGTAAAGATCCTAAAAATCCAAAAAATCTATGAGAGCATTCAGAACCATCTCCATACAAAATATTACTTTCTATATTTTTAGCAATGCCTTTTTTAACATAGTATATTCCGGAGTCTATCTGTCCCTCATATACAATGATATCACCTTTTTTAAAATATTTATTTTCTGTTAATCTTTTCTCCATAATCTTTCTCTCAAAAAAATATGTTTTTAGTATATAATAAAAAAAAATATATGTCAAAAAAAGATATAAAAAAATTGATTTTTTTAAATAAATTTTAAATTTTTATCTATTTGTTAGAATAATATAAACTTTGTTTTAAATCTATTAAGCATAATTTTTATACTAATAAGTTTTTGCTTTATAATTTTTGTAATATTTTTTTTAGCTAATTAAAACTACTCAAGATTATTTCTAAAATAAGAGATAAGAAATAATCTATTTTTTGCTAATTTTATAAAAATTTTATCTTACGCAAGCAAAAATTTTCATCGTGGTACATTAAGTAAAAATAAAGTTTAGTGGGGGTGGTGGGGATATCTTGCCCCTCTTTTTTCACCCAACGCTTATTTTTCTTAAAATCATCAATCTTCTCTTTTAGTTTCTTTATCTTTCTTTCAAATTCTTTTTCTCCAAATCTCTCAACGCCATAAAAATATACTTCGAGTATCTCACGAACAAGAGTGGCAATGCTGAAGGTATTCAGATGATCGTGTATTACCTTTAGTTCGTTGTATACCTTCTCTGGTAAAAATACCTTTATTTTATTTGTAGCCATAACTAGTGGATAATCTTTTTTTCGTCTCTCCTCTTTTAAGTGTTTTTTTTCTAATACTGGGATTACTTTTAAAATTATATTTCTAATAATGGTGGAAATACTTTCACCCCTTTTATCTTTTAAAGATTTAATCTTTTCAAAAAGATTTTTACCAATCACAAACTCATATTCTTTCATAAAAAAGCCCTCCTTATAAAAATGTTTCTACATATTACTTCACAAAATTTCAGAAAAAATCTTTTACAAAAGAATCTTTATTTTACAAAAAAATTACTTTTTATTGTCAGTTAACAAAATATATTTATATATTTTTTATATATTTTTTGACAAAATTAGAAATTTTCTGTATACTTGTCTCCATAAATCATATTTTATAAAGTTGGAAATAAAAATGAATATATTAAAGTCTTTAAAAATAAGATTTTTGTTGTTAATTACTATTTTACCAATAGGTATAATACCACTTCTGATTTTATCAGCAATATCAATGAGGATTTTATTTTCCTATTTAGAAAATAAAAATAAAGAATTTTATGAAACTGTTCTTACACAGGTTGCCTCTAATTTTGATTTTATATATAAACAGTATGCAATGAATTTTTATGATATTACATTGCTACCAAATTTTATAAAGCTTATAAATTATCCTACATATAAATCTCAAACTGAGGAGAGGATGCTTGTAAGAAATATAGATGGGCTTGGGAGTGATCCTTTTGGTAATTCTATAAGAAGAGCGGTTATGGTAAAATTTGAGGGGATTTTTTTAATTGGGGAACTTGACAGAATCTCATTGTTAGATCCAGAGCATGGTTTTAAGAAACACTATTTTACCTTTGATACAATTCAGGTTGATAATAATAAATTTCTAAATGATCCATTGTTTAAAGAATTAAAAAATAATCCAAATATAAAGCTTAATTTTGGTAAAATGGAAGATGGGGTTTTAATCGGTTATGATGTAGAAAATAGTATGGTATTTATATATCCATATTATCCTCAGGATGCTAAAGAATTTACTAAATTTATGATGGTTATAGTAAATGAATCTTTTATTTCAAATATATATAAAGATATTCAACCACTTTTTTATGGGACATTGTATGTTCTTGATAAGAATAATAAAATATTATCAAAGAATCATCCTTCTAAAGATGACTATTTTAAATTCGATGAACAAAAAAAGAGATATATCAGTGAAGAAAATGAATATTATGATGATTTTAATAATATGAGTATTATTGATTATAATAACTTAAATACTGATGAAAAAATTCTAAATGATAAGAATGTTATGGATCTATTAAAAAGATATGAAAATAATGAGGATATTGGCACTAAAATTATAAAATATAAGGGAAAATCCTATCTATTCTTAATATATTTATCTTCTGAATCTCAAGTTAAGTTTTTATATTTTCATCCGTTAAATCATATTTATAAACCAGTCTATTATGTTATTTCTGTTATATTTTTTACTGTTATAGCAATGTTAATATTAATAATAATAATATGCATAATTTTAAGTGCTCTATTTTCAACGCCTATTAAAAAACTTGCTATTGGAGCAGCAGAAATATCTAAAAGAAATTACAGTTATCAGATTGATACTAAAAGGTTTTTTGGGGAATTTATTATATTGGGTAAATCATTCAATGAAATGACCACAACAATTGATAGTTATAATAAACATTTAGAGCAACTTGTAGAGCAGAGGACCATTGAATTGAAGAAGGCTAATGAAGAATTGTCGTATGTAAATGAGAAACTTATTAAAATTAATGAACAGAATTTAAAAGAATTAAAAATGGCCCAAAAGATTCAGGAAGCCTTAATACCAAAGGTTTTTCCAGAATCAAAGGCAATAAACCTTTATGGTATTTATCTACCGATGGAGTCATTGGGAGGGGATCTTTATGATGTTTATAAAATTTCAGAAAATAAATATGGTGTTGTTATACTTGATGTATGTGGGCATGGGGTTCCAGCGGCTCTTATAACCACAATGGCAAAGGTCGCCTTTTCTAATTATTCTAAAAAGGAGAACTCTGTTGAGACAATTGTCTCTCTTGTAAATAACGATATACATGAACTTGTTGGGAATATCGGTAACTATCTTACATCTTTTTATTGTATTATAGATACTAACAATTATACAATTCAATATATAAATGCTGGCCATAATGAGATGTATCTTCTTAAAAAAGATAGGACAATTGTCCCACTTACTTCAAATTCTACCATAATCGGGGCTGTTCCAAACATTCAATTCAGAAGTGATACTATAACTTATGAAAATGGCGATAAATTGATATTATATACAGATGGGATTCCAGAGGCAAGAAATGATAACAAAGAATTTTTTGGCGAAGAGAGATTTAAGAAGATTATAGTAGAAAATTATTATAAAAATGTGGCTGATATGGTAAAGATTATTATAAATTCTTTAAAAGAATTTAAAGGAGATATAAAGAATAACGATGATATAGCCTTATTAATAGCAGAATTTATAATTCACCCTGATAAAAAGGTAGAACTTGATATTGGGTATATTGAAAGATAATCTTTTTTTTCTAATCAATAACATTTCTTTTAAAAATTGCTTTTAGTGAGAAATATAGATAAATAGAAAAATTATAATAAATTTTTAAATAAAAGTAGGTATATTTTTCAAAAATTACCGATAAAAATATAAAAAGATGTATTATAATTATAGAGAGATCGCTAATACAATGGAGCCAGCATAAAGTAAAATGTCAAACTTAGTAAAGGCAATAATCAGTTTTATTATACTCATTTTATTGGCTATATTAATCTCTTTTGTTCTGTTTTATTCAAAAATAGATCTCGGATTTATCAAATTTTTTAATACACATCTTGAGCAAAAATATCAAAAAGAGATAGATAAGACAGCACAAAAGATAGAGACCTATTTAAAAGAGATAGATGCTGATTTAAATAGTTTTATATCTAAATTTGATTTTTCTAAATTCATTGATAAATTAAGATCAAAAAATTTTAATTTAGTAAATGAAGATAATCTATCAAAAGAGTTAATTGTTAAACATAATATATACTGTATAAAATTTTTTGATAATAATAAAAATATACTTTTTTCAAGTTTAGAAAATGAGAGAATTATTAATAGAGGATTTATATCATTTGTCTCTTCTGATAGGATAGAAAATTTTAAGAATATCTATTCTTCAGAAACTAACAATAAAGAAAACCTATTATTTTTTAATGGTTTTGTTATATTTAAAAAAAAGGTTGTATATAATAATAAAATAATAGGTGTAATGCTTTTTTATTTTAAAGAGTCATTTATTCTGGATATTTTATTGCAAAATGAGTTCTTGAAATATGAGAGTATTGATTTTATAAATGATTCTTTAATTTTTATAAACAAGCCCAAAGAGATACCTAATGAAGAACTGCAAAAAATTACAATTGATGAAAAAGATACAAAAATTATTGCAACAAATATTAAAGATTCTTCTGGTCATAATATTTCAAAAATATATAAGAATTTTAAATATACTTTTAAAAAATTCAATATTACTTTTTTAAGGCTTGTTGATAATAATGTATTTATTATTGATAAAAGAAGATCCACATTATTAGTATTTTTGTTTTTTTTGACTCTCTATATTTTAATTTTGTTGATTTTGTCATTTAAAAAATCAGATTTTGATAAGGCAAAAGAGAAAGTATCTCTATTTTCAACAATGTTACTCGAGGAGATAATAAATTCAAGAACAAAAGAAGAGATAGAGAAATTAAAGTCTCAATTAGGTAGTAGAAAAAAGAGAATTCTTGATAGTATTTATACTGATTTTAAAAAATTGAATAAATCAAATAAAAAGAGCCTTGAAGAACAGCTTGATATTATTTTAAAAAAGATTGAAGAGAGTATGAATAGAAATCTTGAATCTCTTCAGCAAACAGAGACTATTCAGAAAATGGAAGAACTTTTTGAAAAATTAATATCTACTATTACAGAAAAAGGAATAGCATTTAATTATAATTCTAATATAAAATCAGTTAATCAAATTAAAAAGGTAGAATATAAGTCTGATAAAGTTTCTGATAAAGTTGAAGAAGTTGAAGAACTTGAAGAGATCGGAGAGGCTGAAGAAGTTGAGGAACTTGAAGAGGTTAGTGAGGCAGAATCAGTTGAGGAAGTTGAAGAATTATCTGAAGATGAAGAGGTTGAAGAATTGGAAGAAGTGACTGAAACAGAGGAAGTTAAAGAGCCAAAAGAATTAACAAGTAATACCAAAGAGATTAAGACTCTTGAAGAATTATCTGAAGCTGAAGAGGTTGAAGAACTTGAGGAAGTGACTGAAAAAGATGAGATTGAAGAAGCCAAAGAAGAAGCAAATAAAATTAAGAAAGAAGAACCAACAGATATTGAAGAACTCGAAGAAATAGAAGAAGTAAAAGAAACTGATTTAGGAGGAGAGGAAAAGGAAGAAAATGTAAATGTTGAATTAATTGAAAAAGAGGATATTGAAGAAGAGAGTGATAAAACCAGTTTGCCAATTTTTATAGAGGATGCAGAAGAATTTAATATGGATGTATTTTTTGGAGAGAATAATCTTATTTTAAAGAGGCCACCGATATTTGATAATAGCAGTGAATCAGAGGATGTTGTGATTTATGAAATATCAGGCGATCAAGAAGAGGAGAATAAATTAAATATGGATTATTATAATGAATCTGAATTAGATTTTGATATAGATTATTTTCCAAAAATAATGGGGAATGGAGAGGATATAAAATTAAATTTAGAAGAAGAAAAAGAAGAGATGGTTTTAAAAGAAAAAGATCAAATAGAAAAAAGTAAAGAGGAAGATATAGACAACATAGAAGATCTTTTTAATTTAAAGAGAGAAGATCTTAAAGATGAAGTGGGCAATTTAGAAGAAGATATAGAAGAGATAGAGAAAATCGATGAAGAGATTCCCCGCATTCCAGATTCATTCTATGATAATATTAATAGGCCCGATGATAATTTAGCAAAAGAGATAGAAGATATTGAGAAGCAAAAGACACCTTTTCAGATTTTGTTAGATAATATCTGTGATAAAATAGGAGCTTTAAAGTTATCTCTCTTTATTAACTCAATGAACAGCGGTAGTTTTATTCAATCATATCAATTTGGTTTTAAAGAGAGTAGAGTAGAACAATATAATATAGAAGCAAATAATACATTGATTCAGCATATTTTTACAAATGAGAGATTAGTTTATGTTGCTGATATAAATAAGATAAAGTCTATTTTTCACAATAATGAAAAAATTTATGAAGATTATAAGGATATGAAATCTCTTTTAATTTACCCGGTTAAAATTTTTGGTAAAATTAGATCCCTTATATTTTTTGGTTTTGCAACAGATAAAAGGGAGAAATTAGAATTTGTAGTTGATATTCTTGAAAATAATAAAAGTGAAATAATAAAAAATATATTAAGATTGATATAACTTCTATAACAATAGAAAAATATCTTTATTTATTTTTTAAAAGCATATAAGAAATAGATTAAAATAGAGTAAAATAAACATACTATAAAGGAATTAAATTCTTTTTTTTATCTGAACTAATTCAAATATTTTTGAACCAATTGCTGTTATAATGTTTAAAGATTCAAGATCGCTTATTGAATAAAAACCATTTTTATTATCAGTAAGATTTAACACAGCAACAACTCTTTGAAGTCCAAATATAGGAAGAGAGATAAAAGATTTTGTTTCATATTTATCCTTATATTTAAAATCATACCCATCATAATTTTCTATATTTGTAACAAATATTCTTTTATTTTCACTTGCAACTTTACCCGCAATGCCAGACCCCAATGGAATACGAATATTTTTTATATTAGCCTTTTCCTCAGTTGTCCAACCTATTGTTTTATAGACATATAACTCTTTATTTTTATCAACAACCATTAAAGATCCTCTCTTTGAGTGAGAAAGATTTGCACCCCAGAATAAAATTTTTTCAAATAGTTCAGAAACTGAAACACACTCAATAATATCACTTATCATCTGTGAGAAATTTTGATAGATAGAATCTATTTTTTCCTGAAAATTTATTTCTTCTTCTATTTTACTTATATGTTCAATATCCTTTTCAATATTTTTAGAATATTGATCCATAAGATTAATATTTTTATTAAGAGTTGAAGAGAGTTTATTTACTGAAGATGTTATATCTGCGCTTGTGTCGGTTTTTATAGAAAATTCATCTATATTAGTTGTAGTTAGTTTTATATTATCTTGCTTTAATGAGATAATCAATCTTATCATTATAGCAAGAACAACTATAAAAAATATAGATAAGAGTATAAGATAGAATATAGAGATAATCGGTGCTCCAAAATCAAGCCATTTAAATCTATTAAAAAACTCTGTCTCTTTCATCATTAGATTCATAAATCCTAAAAAATAAAGAGCCCCAAAAAGTATAATGATAGTAATAGATAAAAATATAAAAACTATTCTTTTCCCCATTATCTTATCCTCCCAAGCATTTTTGCTAAACCGTTTTTATCTATAAACTTTACATTTTGATACTCCTGTGCCAAATGTAAAGCCTGTTTAGAAAACATAGAGGTAGCAATAAATACCCCCTGAGATATCCCCCTCTCTTCAAGCCAGTCTAAAAAATTACCAACAGAGAGTTCTGGTACCTCATCGTCATATCTACGCATAGTAAAAAGAATCTCCTTTTTTTTACCACCTCCCCCTTGTTCTACCAAAAAATTTATTGCATTTCCATCCAGATATTCAGTGTCTCCCTGAAATTTTGGTTCGGCCTTTATCTCAAATCCAAGAGTAACAACAAGTTTTCTTGCTATCTCTTTAAAATCCTTTGTTGGCATCTGATTAATCTTTTCCACAGAAAGAGTAGAACTTTGAGTTTGCACATTCTTTACACCACTCTTTTGCGAAGAGACAATTCCAGCAAGCCTCTTATCAATTTCAGCCTCCAGTCTATCTATATCAAATCTTACAGAAGAATACAATAAACCTTTTTTCAATATTGAATTTATTAAATTATCATCTATAAATTTTAAATTTATTTCAGAACCATCGCCAATCCCCTTTAATTTTGAATTAAGAGAATCAACTATTCTTCTTACATCTTTAAAAACTGGATCTATCAATAATATCTTTTGAAATACTTCGAGGGCATTCTGCAATTTACCCTTTTTTATCAAAAGAACTCCTTGATTATAAAGGGATTCCTTCACAAGACTATCCTTTGGTTGAGTCTTATTATATTGATTTGCCTGCTCAAAACTTGTTAAAGCCTCATCGATTAGCTCCTTTTCTCTATAACACATTGCAAGTATCTTATGAGCCTCAGCCATCATCTTATCAGAACTCTTTTGTTTTATAATGTATGCTGCCTGCTGCATTGCAAGATTATATTTTTTTTGCGAGTAGTATAAAATAGCAAGATAGTAGTTTACCTTTCCATTATCAGTAAATTTAAATCTTAAAGCCTTTTCTAAATTTTCAAGAGCCTTAACTGGATTGCCATTATCAAGATAAGCCTTACCTAAAAGATAAAAAGCCTCTCCATTTGTTAGATTAACAGATACGAATTTTTCAAAATAATCTATTGCTTTTTGTGTCTTTGCCTGTCCTGCATAAATTCTACCAAGATCTAAAAATAGAGAAGTATTGTTTTGATCCATTTTTGCTGCTTCATATAATTCAACAAAAGCCTGCTTTTCATTGCCAGTTTTTAATAAACTACTTGCTAGTAACTGTTTTATTGCAGAAAGGCTAACATTGGCTGGTAGTGACTTTGTACTTATTAAAATTGTTAATTCCTTTTGAGCCCTCTGAAATAGATTTAGTTTATAAGCAACATTTGCTATTTTCCATCTCAATTCTGGGGTAGAATTCCCCTTTGAAAGAGCAAGATCATAAGCAGCAAGAGCATCATGAAGTCTGCCAGCGCTTTCAAGTCTCATTGCATTTTTTAAAGAAGATTTACCACCAAAGACTGATCTAAAAAATACAATTATTAAAAATAATACTACTGTAATACCAACAATAATTATTATAATAGGCACCATTATTAATACCTTATATTAAAAAACATTTTGTAATATGTAAGAGAACTCCCATTACCTTTAATTGAGATATAATATCTATCTTTGTCTATATCCTTTAAATAAATTTCCTCTCCTCTATCAATTCCTCTATCGTCTATTTTTTTTATAAGATTGAATTTTTTATCAAAAATAGATATATAAGGATCAATGCCACGCACATCAGATAGAGAAATAGTAACAGAATTTTTACTGTTTAAAACATCAAATCTAAAAAAATCTATATCATCTTCTGGGTAATATGCTCCTATTATATAACTATCTGTTATTAAATCAGTTGCAGTCTCAAAATCATCATTAAATTCTTGCTCAAAGAATAATATATTATTTTCTTCATTTTTATGTTCTTCAATTGTAATATAATATAATGGTGCTTTTTTATCATTTTCATTTAGACTCCCACTAACCCTTATATAAAAATCACCATTTTTTGAAGAAAGATAGGGAAATATCTCTGTGCCACCCCAACTATAACTATTTATGTATTTCTGTTTGTTTAGATTTTTATTATAAAGAGTAAAATTAATATCAAGATTGGATAAAGTTTCTATTTTTATTAAAAAATTATAATTCTTATTATCTTTGAATATTAAATGATAATAATCAATATCATTTTTTGGTGAAATTAATCCTTTTTTTACATCCGGAAAAGAAATTATTATGGCATTTTCTTCATCATTGTTTGGCTCAATTTCTTCAATCTTACTTTCTTCTTTTGGGATGAAATTTATTATATAAGGTATCCTTTCATTAAAGCCATATTTTGACTCAATAGATAATACTACATAATCAGAAGTAGGATAATACTCCCATAACTTTTCCCCCTCTCCTCTACCATTTTGATCTATTTCTAATATCTTTTTGCCATCAACAGTATAAAATACAATCTTCATATCGATTGCAGGAACACTGGATGCTACCATTTTATAAGAGATATATTTTTGTGGAAAGAATATCTTATAATAATCTTTATCACCAGAATCTTCTTTTTTATTAAAAAAACCAACAATAGAGGATTGGACAGAAACTTCATTTGGCTTTGTAAATAGATCATTATTTTCAATATCAGATATATTTTTAAAAAATCTACTGTTAAAATCAATATTCTTAAGACATCCGGTAAAAATTAAAAGTATTATTAAAATAAAAGATATATCTTTAATTTTCATCATTAAAACCTTCATCAATAATTTCATTATTATGAATGTAACATTTTTCTGGTATTGGTCCATCAATCCAGAAATAGAAATTTTTTGTATTAAGACAATTAGGACCTGCTATTAAACCAGTATCCATACAGACTGATAATAATTTCATATTTGAAGGCGGCTCTAGTGATTCTGTTAATCCTTTTGAGACATTTTTAATATATTCACACCATATTAAAGCAGCATTTGATTCACTGGGGAAAAAGATTGACTGATTTGTATCTATACCAACCCATGTTACACAGACCTCATTATTTGTAAATCCTGCAAATATCCCATCTCGATAATCCTGTGTTGTTCCAGACTTGCCAGATGCTGGCACATTAAAACCGGTTTTAAAAGCAGCACCATAAGCAGTCCCACCTTTTTCAAATACACTTCTCATCATTTGAGCAACCTCATAAGCAGCCTGAGGAGAAATAATTTGCTCACTTACTCTTTTTTCTGACGGATATAAAAAATTAAAATAAGGATTATTCTCTCTTTCTATATCGTAATAGATATTACCTGTATAATCATAAATCTTTTTTATTAAAAAGGGATATCTATTTTTCCCATAATTTGGTATAATACAGTAGGCTGTTGCCAGTTCCAGAGTAGAAAGTTCACAAACTCCAAGCCCAAGAGAAAGAACTTCCGGAATTCTTTGAGAATTATTTTGATCTGTAAGATATGCTGCCTTTCTTATAAAATTAGCAACCTCTTTTATATCCATCTGATTTAATACCTTGACTGAAATAGTATTAAGAGATCTTTTTAGTGCATCATACAATGTAACCATATCCCCATATTTATGATTGTAATGATAATTTTTAGGCGTATATTTTTTACCGTCTATATTATAAGTTACAATCTCATCTTTAAATTTACTAAATGGATGAATATCAATATCACCTATCTTTTTCTGATTAAGAGCATAGAGATAGATAAAAGGTTTTACAGAAGAGCCTATCTGTCTGTATGATTGAGTCGCTCTATTTAACTGATTGGCAAACGTATATCCAGAACCACCAACCAATGCAAGTATTTCCCCAGTTTTAAAGTCAATACTTGTCAATGATGCTTCTACCTTCTTTATTAAATTATCATCATATTCTGTTAATTTTAACTCATCAGCTTTTGCCTTAATCTTTGCTCTTATCTGTTTTAATTCATTTTTTACAATATTTTCTGCGAGCCTCTGTCTTTCAAGATCTATTGTTGTTTCAACTATTAATCCCCCTTTTGTTATTTTGTCATAGTCAAATTCTTTCTCAAGAATCTGTCTTATGTATTCTGTGATGTAACCTGAGTTATTAATACTTGTTTTCCAGAAGGATTGATTACCTGCGATTCCAGTCTCATCAAAATTCTTCCAGAATTTCTGAATTTCAAAATTAGCCTCCTCTCTTGTTAAATATCCATTATTAACAAACTGATTCATAACTATATTTTGAATTTTTTCAGCAAGATTTCTATTTTTTATTGGGGAATATTTTTCCGGTGATCTATTCATCCCAATTAAAAGTGAAGCCTCTGCAATATTTAATTCAGACGCATCTTTGCCAAAGTAAAAATTACTTGCATCCTGAATTCCATAAGTTCCGTGCCCTAAATATATGGAGTTTAGATAAATTGTTAAGATCTCTTCTTTTGAAAATCTTTTTTCCATCTCAAATGTGCAAAACATTTCATATACTTTTCTTTTTAATGTTCTCTCCTGTTTTGTAAATAAAATTTTTGAAAGTTGCTGGGATATTGTTGAACCACCCCCACTCTTTCCGAAAGAAAAAATATTCCAAATAAAATTTACAAAAATTCTAAAAGGATTAATACCTTTATGATTGAAAAATTGCTGATCTTCTATAAGAAGAAATCCAGTTAAAACAAAGGGTGGAATCTCTTTTAACTGAATCAATCTATGTCTGTTAGAAGAGTATTTTGCTATTATATTACCCTTTCTATCTAAAAATATTGTCTCTCTATCTTCTTGATCCTTTTCTACTCCTAAAAATATTTCTGTATCATCCTTGCCAAGTTCTTTTGAGAATGTCTCAATTTTTTCAAAGATAGAATTTTTATTTACATCATATTCGATATAAACATAAGATAAATACAAAGTTGATCCTAATATAGAAGTAAAAAGTAATATTATCAGTGTGATAACAAAAATCAAAATGCCTCTATTTTTCATATTATTCATAATATCAAAAAGTTTTTATTTTGCAAGTATATTTTTATTTTACATTACATTTGGGTATGATTTTACTTTTAGGCAAAAATTTTTTAATTTTTTTTCTAAAAATTGTAAAGGATTTTCTTAAAAATTTTGTGATTAATATATAGAAATATTTTTTTTGTATGGAGGATTGTGTATGAATAATATTCGTAAAATTTTAAAAAACTATAATTTTGAGCATGAGTTACACATAGTCGTTAACTCTGCTATGAAGAAAAAACTTGCGTCTATCGCAAGAAAATTCGACGTCTCTCTTTCAGGACTCATTGTGTATATCTTGCAACTCTATGTTAATAGAGTAAAAAAGATATATTGTTTCGGAGAAGAAGATGGAAATAGATATGAGAGAATAGATGGGGATGCAAGAATTCATGTATATCTGTCAAAACAGGACTATCGTTTTTTGAAGAAAATCCATGCTGATCTTAATTTTTTCAGCATGGGGGCTTTACTGAGGAGAATTATCCTACTTTTTTTGGAAGAGTATGAGAAACTTGGGATTACAGGGGTTGAGATTAAGTGTAGTATAGTAACATTAAGGTTATTTTTGAGACTAACAAAGATAAAAAAGTGGAATAAGAGCAGAGAATTATCCCACTTTGAAGGCAACACCACCCCATTCTACAAGGCAATCTACAACGATTGCTATCAGGTAATAGGCTTTGAGACATATTATTAAAAAAAATTTATTTTAAATTCTACTAAAAAATAAATGAGATTATTAAAATCTTTTCTCAAACAAAATTAACCATGGGATAATTCTATCTTCTAAACTGCCTAAAAATAAAACCGCACCCTTACATTTTGAGTAAAAATTTATTTTACAGATAGATAGAAAAAAGGACAAAACTTCATAATTACTGAAAATGATTAAAATAATATTACTTCTTATTCTTCCAGCAGGGATGCTTGAAATAATTTAAGCAAAAATACTGGAATAACTTTATTTTTTCAGCTATTTTAGAAAAGTGTTAAAATTTTGGATTATGGTGTATTGAATAGATCAATATAAATATTTTGCTTCAAATAATGTTAAAAACAAAATTATATTTTCATAATTATAATGCTTTGAAATAAATTTAGTAATTTTTAACAATAATAATTTTATTATTTTAATTATTTTAAGCAATTATGATTTTTTTCAATTTTTTTTTAAAGAAATTTTTGTCAAAAGTAAAAAAAATATAAAAAAGTATTTTTTTAAATAAAAAAGATTGATTTTTTAAAAAAAGATGCTATAATTATATTAACAAAAAATTTTATGATAAGGAGAGAAATATGAAACTTTCAAAATTAGTAACAAAATTATTTTTAGCTATTTTTGTAATAGCACTTTTTATTAACTGTGGTGGTAATGGAGAGACAAAAGAGAATGAGACTAAAAGTTCAAGTAAAAAGAAAAGAGTTGATGCACCATCATGGTTTTTAGCACCACCTTATGCAGAGGATGCTCTTTATGCAGTTGGTTATGCTAAAAAAGATAATTTGCAGTTAGCATTAAATGTTGCAACAAACAGAGCAAGGGATGAGCTTTCAAGAGTAATTGGAGTAAAAGTAGCAAATATGATTAAAGATTTTATTGAAGAGGGAAGTGTAGGTTCTGGTAAAGATAAGATGGGCCAGGTTACAGAGTTTTCTCAATCAGTATCAAAGTCAATTACAGAGAATACTCTCAATATGACAAGAATCGATCAACAGGAGATCTATGAACTTGAAGATGGTAGTTTTGAAGCATTTGTTCTTGTTAAACTTTCTCTGGCTGATTTGAGCAGTAAAGTAGACGAAATTATGAAAAATAATGCAGCAGCCTATGCAAAGCTTCAGGCTAATAAGGCTTTTGAAGATCTTAATAAAGAGCTAAAGAGCCTTAAAGGAACAGATCCAGATTTAAGAGCAAAAGAAGGTTCTACCGATAATCCATAACGGGCTTTTTATAATAAGAGTAGGCTAATTGCCTGCTCTTATTTTTTTTAAAATATGAAAAAAATAATATTTTTTCTTTTTATTTTGAATAATATTTTTTTAATTAGTTCTCAAAATTATAAAAGTATTAATACAATAAGATTTTTTAGAGCCCCAGGGCTTTATGATAATTATTACTACTTTTCAGTTTTAAATCCTTTTTATACATCAGAGAAAGAGAAGAACTATATTATTAATGCTCTAAATGAGATAATCAAATTTGTAAATGTAGAGATAAATTTTAGTTCTTATGATCAAACATTGGGAAGTTTTATCCTTTCTGATAGAAAGATCATAACTTCAATTGATTCTGAACTGGCAGTGGATCTTGTAAACTATGTGAAAATTGTTGATTCAAAGACAACAAAATATGGAGAGGTAACCTGTATAAAGATAAACTACTTTGATTTATATAAAATATGGATGAAATTTAATAATGAAAGGTTGCCATATTTTGATTTTGAATTAAGGGATTATATTTTACCAAATGGGGTTCCTTCATGGTTTGTAAAACCTCCTCAAAGAGATGGATATATTTTTGGTGTGGGTGTATATAAAAATGACTCAAGAACGGCATATCTTTTTACAAAGTCAGACATTGCAGCAAGAACAGAGGTTGTTAATACTCTCTCTATAAAAATAAAGTCAGAGTTGTATGATTATTTTAGTGATAACTTTGAGCTTGTGAATTTTTTTAGCAACCATTCAAATAAAGTAACACTTGGCGGTATAATGATAATAAGAAGATATTTTGATCAGAAGTCAAAGATTGCATACAGTCTTGCTGTATATAAATATAAAGAATAGAAGGTTAAACGTATGAGAAAAAGATTTTTTTTGTTTTTTATGTTTATTACTATGATTTTTAATGCAGAGGAGAGTGATTTATCTTTTTTAATTCCAAAAGATAATGAGACTCTATATTGTATTGCTGGATCAAAAGAGGAGAATGAAATTCTTTCTTTTGATACATCAAATGCAAAGGCAAGGGTAACTCTTGCAAATTTTGTAAAAGAGAGATTATCAAGTATATTAAAAGATATTTTAGCTAACTTTAATGCAATAAATAATATACCAGAATATGAGATTGCAATTAATAATATAACAGAAGAAATATACAATATTGTTCTTTACAACTCTAATGATAATAGGAGTTTTTATAATAAAAAAGATGGTTTTTATTATGTAAGAGTAATTTTTGATATCAAAATAATGAAGGAAAATTTTGAAAAAATAGTGAGAAATAATGCGGATCTTTTAATTAAATTAAAAATGAATAGACCTTTAAAAGAATTTATATTAAAATTGGAAGAGATAAAAAGTAAAAATTTTTACAATGAGAAAATTTTTATAATATATTAGAGGATTTTATGAAAAAAGATAAGAAGATAATAAAAAATTTGATTATTTCATTTCTTGTGATAGGAATAAGTTTACTATTTTCATTATTATTATTTATCTCTCCAGTAAATGAAAAATTGCAAAATCTTATATGGGACTCTTTTTTCAGATTATCCCCTCAAAAAAAGAATTTAACGAAAAATGTTGGGATTATTACCATAGACGATTTAACACTTTTTGAGGCTCAAAAAAGAGGAATTTTATGGCCATTTCCAAGAAATATTTATGCTCTTGTTGCCGATTTTTTAGTAAAAAATGGGGCAAAAGGGGTCGTATTTGATATTATATTTTCTTCACCAGATATAGATAGAGCAGACTCGTATGGTGAAGAAAATGATAGGGCTTTTTATTCTGTATTAGAAGAGAATAAAAATATAATACTGGCATTCAATATAGACAAAAGAAAAATTTATGATTTTGTCTTTGATCCATTATCTATAAAAAATATCAATAAGTTTAAAAATATACCTCAATACGGCTCAATATTACCAATATTTGAATTATTTAAAGAGGGGACAAATAATTTTGGTTATGTTGATATAGAGACTGAAACAGACGGAATAATAAGAAAATATAAACCAGTTGTTCAAATAGGATCCAATTATTACCCATCTCTTGCTATTGCGACATATGTCGCATTGGATAGTGATGAGTTACCTTCTAATTTAAGATTCGATAAAAATGGAAATTTTATATTAAAATGGTATGGTGAGGGTGGGATTGATGTTGATGATAATGGAAACTTAATACGACCTTCTACATTTGATTATTTTTCATTCTATCATATTCTTGCAAATGCCATTGCTGATAGGAGAGGGGAGAGTCTCACAATTGATAAAAAATTGATAAAAGATAGAGTATTTTTTATAGGAGCAAGTGCAAGAGGATTACTTGATTTAAAAGGGACTCCTTTTACTATAAAGGGTAAGGCTTATCCGGGTGTTGAGATCCATGCAACAGCATATTTAAATATTTTACATAGGGATTGGATTGTTAAGTTTAATTTTATTTTAGAATTAATCATATACTCTCTTATTTTGTTAATTATTATATATTTTGGTATAATATCAAAATCATATTTAAAATATTCTTCTATTTTTGTTATTATACTTCTCTTTATTTTAGCATTTCATTTTGTTTTATTTCAAAATTTTAATATAATGAGTCATTCTGCATATTTTATAATATACTTAATAATCTCATTTGTCTTCACACTGGGTGTAAATTATATTCTTATTGGTAAGAATAGAAATATGATAAAACAGGCTTTTGGGACATATTTAAGCCCGGATCTTGTCCGAAAGATTACAGAGAGTGAGAATCAAGTCTCTTTAAAGGGTGAGAATGTGGATGCCTCTGCATTTTTTATAGATATACAGGGATTTACCACTTTTTCAGAAAAAAATGATCCAGAAAAAGTAGTTGATGTATTGAATGAATATCTTAAAGCCTTTTCAGACATTATTATAAACAATAAGGGTTTTGTAAATAAATTCCTTGGCGATGGTCTTATGGCTCTGTTTGGAGTGCCAACTTATTATGAAGATCATAGAAATATGGTTGTTAAATCTGCAATTGAGTGCTATAATATAAATATGGAGTTAAGTAGAAATTATGGATTGAATGTAAGAATAGGAGTTAATTCTGGTAATATGATAGTTGGTGATATGGGTGGTGGTGGCACAAAATTGGAATATACTGCAATTGGGGACAATGTTAATCTTGCAAGTAGATTGGAAGGTGTTAATAAATTTTTTGAAACAAAAATTTTAATAAGTGAGAATACTTATAGTAAGTTATCAGTTGAGTTAAAAGATTATTTTAACTATCTTGGTAGAATAAGTGTTAAAGGGAAAGATATACCTATTGCTATTTACTATTTTTTACCTGCAAAGAAAGATATAATTGATCAATTTGAAAAAATGGTGGCAAGCTATGAAAAGAGAGATTTAAAAACATTTTTAAATTATGTTGAGCTTTTTAAGAATATTGATTTTGGACCTGCTAAATTTTATGTGGAATATTATGAAAATCATAAAGATAATTTTGGAGAACCGATTAAATTAACTGAAAAATAACCCTTTTTTATAAAGGGATTAATAAACTAAATAAGGAGATCAAAAATGAGAAAGATATTTTTTTTATTTTTGTTGATAAGTGGTATCTATGTAGTTATGCCAAAGGATCTTACTATTGCGAGGGATAAGACAGCATTAAGAAGTGGGCCTGCTAATTATTATGATATTATTTTGTATCTTAAGGCTGGGACAAAGGTGACTGATCTTGGAGTTGCGAAAGAAGATGAGGGCTGGATAAAGGTAAAATATCAGAATAGAGAAGGTTTTATATCTAAAATAGCGTTATCTGAGGTAAAAAAGGCAAGTGATCCATTTGCGAGTTTGGAGGGAAAAGATTTTGGCAAAACCAAGAATGAGATATCCCCTGCTTCTTACACTGCGGCTATTAAAGGGTTTGCTCTTGATTATTCGCGAAAAAAGGGTTATGGTAATTATGATGTAGAATCTCTTTTCAATTCTATTACATTTAAATATACTGATGTTATAAAAGTGTTAAATGAGACAAAACTTGCATATTTTCCTAAAAAGGGAGAATTAATAGGAGTCGAAAGTACCTTTATCAATGAAAGAATCCAGGGTGTTGGTTGGGCAATAGCAATGGATGTGATTCAACAATATGGTATAGTCTTTGATCTTGAAATGACAAAGAGATTAAACATTATTGCCAATGTCTTAATAAGGCAGACTGTTGATTATGATAGTCAATATGTTGTTTTAATAATAAGTGATTCAGAGCCAGTTGCATTTTCTGGACCCGGCGGATTTATATTCATAAGTGATACATTGTTAAAAATGCTTACTGATTATAGAGAGCTAGTTGCCGTATTAGCACATGAGATTGGGCATATTGCTTTGAGACATGGTTTTAGAGATGTTGCAATAGATGAGGCAAGAGCTGCAATGAAAAGCTCTTTTGATGAACTTGAGAGTGAGACTTTTAGTGAAAAGGAACTTGCTCTTTCAGAAGAACTGGAGAGTATAATTGATATGGCAGTAGAAGCATGTAAACTCGTAAGAGATAGTAAAGAGGAGTATGAAGCAGATGATGTGGCAATAGAACTTTTAAGAAGATATAAGATAGATAAAAAGTTTTTAAAAGAGACATTGGCAAAAGTATATATGAAATTAGGAAACAAATATCCAGAATATAAGACTCAATTTGAGTTAAGAATAAAAAAGATTAAATAGCGATTAAAGGCACTTTTTTAAAAGAGTGCCTTTTTTATATATAAAATCATTATTTTTTGTTGATTTTTATGGAGGAAGTTGTGTTATATTTTGGATTCCACTCACCAAATAAAATTTCAATAGCCCGTATGATGTTAGTTTTTCCGGAATTGTTTTCCCCGATAAGAATTACCGGCTGATTTTCTGGAAATTTTATAGTCACTGGGCTATTGCCTATTGAACGGTAATTTTCAATTGTAATAGATTTGAGTTTTGCCATATTTTCATTTATTTTACTTTCCTATGTCAGTTCATATACATCCCCTCCACCATCTCATCCAATTCTTTCTGTATTACTTCAAGCTGATTCTCTGCTTCGACTTCACTTATTTTACCCTCAAACTTTGATTTTTGAATATTATATGCACGGTTAAAAATTCCTTCAAATTGTTTCAATTGGTCCGAAGTAGGGATAATTATTGGAAATTCTTTAGCATCGCCAGTAGTAAGATGATGTGAAACATTAATAAAATCCATCCTGTAATTACCTAAAAATGCTGAATTTAATAAACATATTAAATAATAATCGTTTGCTATTTCAGGAATTAAGGAGATAAATGTCATAGCTTCGGTTGAATGAACCGATTTTTCTTTTAATCTACATTTTATTTTTTCATCGGATAAAACATTGTTCCAGCAAAAACCTTCTCTGAAGTAGAATTGTGGGTTACGAACAACGGGCATACCTTCTCCCTTTTTACCGGAATTTTCTTTTAAAAATTTTACATTATCTCTGCTCCATTCAATAT
>ERZ795060.1751-NODE-1751-length-24351-cov-5.235512_pt1 | contig 24351 bp, 28 predicted proteins | sample MGYA00375144_ERZ795060 | MGnify/ENA primary metagenome ERZ795060 (study PRJEB30189, sample SAMN05720157) | activated sludge metagenome | isolation source: anaerobic digester from wastewater treatment plant | place: Japan | collected 2015-05-15 ...
GACTTGCAAGAGCATATAATGTTTTAGTTCCACATAGTGGAAAAATCATGACAGGAGGGCTTGAATCAACTGCTCTTGATAAACCAAAAAGATTTTTTGGAGCAGCAAGAAATATTGAAGAAGGTGGAAGTTTAACAATAATAGGGACCGCTTTAATTGATACAGGAAGTAAAATGGATGATGTTATATTTGAAGAATTTAAAGGAACTGGAAATATGGAAATAAACCTTGAGAGAAAACTTGCTGATAGAAGAATATTTCCTGCAATAGATATAAACAGGTCTGGCACAAGAAGAGAAGAATTACTTATTGACCCAGAAGAATTACAGTTAATATGGTTATTAAGAAAAATACTTGCTCCTCTTAATCCAATTGAAGCAATGGAACTTCTAATAAATAAAATTAAGACAACAAAATCAAATATTGAACTTTTATTAAGTTTAAGGGCTCAAGCAAAAGAATATTCAAATTATTGATTTACAGAACAAAATTTTTTTAAATTTAATCAATTTCACTTAAATTTACAGTCCTTTTTTCTTTTTCACTTATTAACGCACATTCCATAAACTTCATAATTTCAAGAGTTTCTTCTTTTTCAACAGGTGGTTTTCCAGTTATAAAAAATTTAATTATTTCCTTTAAAAGCTGTGCATAAATTGGGATTTCAGTTGAATATGTTACATGAATTACCTTTTTTTCAGTAAAAACAGTTGCACCATAGTTTAAAAAACCCTTTCTTATTCCTCTAACGCTTCCAATTCTATTATCATCCCATATTCCAGTAGCAAAATGAAAATCTTCTGTTTTTTCACAATATACTTTTCTGCAACCTTTACCCATAAATGTATATAAAATTTCAACTCCGTGAATCCCATACCAGAAAAAACCTGGATTTGTAGATTCAAGAGTACAGGGAGAAAAAGCGTCACAACCTAAAATTTCACCAATGTTTATATCATTTTTTATTTTTGTAAAATTATAATCAAACCTTAAAGAGGAAGAAGAAAAAACCGGACATTTATATTCATCAGCCATTTTATAAATCTTTTTTGCATCAGAATAATTTGCAGCCAGTGGTTTATCTATAAATAATGTTTTTTTTGACTTTATAACAGTTTCCGCTTCTTTCAGGTGCCTTCTTCCGTCAACACTCTCAAGTAAAACAGCATCAACTTTTTCAATTAGTTCCTCAATTGTATTTACGATTTCTATATTGTATTTTTCAACCAGTTCTTTTTTAAATCCCTCTACTCTGGAATAACTTGCTTGAATATCTGGGCTAAAAGAAGGATAACCTGCAATTACTTTTCCACCTTTAACATGGAATGGGTCATTTTCATCATTCAAAAGTTTTGTAAATGCAACAACATGAGAAGTATCAAAACCAATTATTCCTATTTTCAAATCTTCCATTTTTCCTCCCTTTTTCTTAAATATAAACATTTAATCTTTAAACAGTCAAAATTTTTTTTAAATCTTCAGGAAATGGTGCTGAAAATTCAACATATTGTTTTGTTTTCGGATGTAGAAATGAAATTTGATATGCATGAAGAGCTACCCTTTTTATTATTTCCGTTTTTTTCCCGTATTTGTCATCTCCTAAAATGGGATATCCAAGATAAGAAAGTGTTAAACGAATCTGATGAGTTCTTCCTGTAACCGGTTTAATTTTTAGTAATGTATAATTTCCAACATATTTTTCTACTTCTATTTCTGTTAAGGCATCTTTTCCTTTTAAAAAGTGAACTTTCATTTTGGTTGGATTTTCTCTATCCGGAGAAACTCTGAATTCAACTACTTTTTTCTTTTCAGGAAATCTTCCTTCAACAATTGCATAATATTCTTTTTTAACTATTCTGTTTTTAAATTGCTCAATAAGACACCAGTATGCATAATCAGTTTTTGCAAATACAATAACTCCACTGGTTTCTTTATCAAGACGGTGAACAACACCTGGTCTATAAGGTGAACCAATGTTTGAAAGTTTAGTATGATATAGAAGGAAATTAACAAGTGTGCCAGATTTTATCGCATGGGTTGGATGAGTTAAAATTCCTGCTTTTTTATTTAGAACAATGATATCCTCATCTTCATAAATTATATCAAGTTGACCTTTTTCAGGTTCAATATTAAATTCTTTATCTATTTCTTCTTCAAATATTGTTATCAAGTTTCCTTTCTGCAAAATATAGGAAGGTTCAATAACTTTTCCGTTTACAAAAATTTTTTTATTTCTTATGAGATTTTTTATTCTTTCTCTAGAAAGTCCTGTAATCTCTTTTAAATATTTATCAACTCTAACTTTCCCTTCTTCATCAAACCTTATTTCTCTCATTTATTACGGTTTATTCCTTGTAAGTTCCTTTATAAGTTCAAGAGATATTATATTTCTCTGTATCTGATTTGTCCCTTCATATATTTGAGTAATTTTAGCATCCCTGAACATTTTTTCTACCGGATAATCCTTCATATAACCATAACCACCAAGTATTTGAATTGCATCTGTTGTAACTTTCATTGCTACATCTGAGGCGAAAAGTTTACACATCGCTGACTCTTTTGAAAACTCTTTTGCTCCACTATCTATCATTTTTGCTGTCTGGTAAATTAAACATCTTGCTGCTTCAATCTGGGTTGCCATGTCTGCAAGCATATGACTGATTGCCTGAAAGGATATAATTGTCTGACCAAATTGTTTTCTTGTATGAGCATATTTAAGTGCTTCATCAAATGCACCCTGTGCAATACCAAGAGCTTGTGCTGCAACACCAGGTCTGCTTGTATCAAAATTTTTAAGTGTTATTAAAAAACCCATACCTTCCCTACCCAATACATTTCCTTTTGGTAATTTACAATTCTCAAAAATAAGTTCTCTTGTAGCAGATGCTCTTATCCCAAGTTTTTTTTCTTTTTTTCCAAAATTAAAACCTTCCATACCTTTTTCAAGTATAAATGCGGTGGCTCCTCTTGGACCCTTTGTTTTATCAGTTGCAGCAATTACAACATAAATCTCTGCCTCCCCTCCATTTGTTATCCATTGTTTGGTTCCATTTAGAATATAATAATCACCTTCTTTTTTTGCAATTGTATTTAAATTTGTTATATCACTTCCCGCTTCCGGTTCTGTAACAGCAAATGCAGCCAGTTTTTCTCCTTTTGCTATTGGCGGTAAATATTTTTTCTTTTGTTCTTCATTACCAAAAAGTACAATAGGAAAAGTACCAAGAGCAGTCCCAGCATAAGCAAGTGCAATACCTCCACATACCCTACTCAGTTCTTCAATAACAAGACATAATTCAAAAACACCATAACCAAGTCCTCCATACTCCGAAGGAACAAAAACACCAAACAAATCAGATTTTGCAAGTTCTTCTACAATATCCCAAGGAAATGTTTCGTTCTCATCATATTCTGCTCTTTTAGGTTTAATCTTCTCTTCTGCAATTTTTCTTGCAAGTTCTTTAATCATTTTCTGTTCTTCTGTCAAAAAATATTCCATTTTGACTCCTTTTCCAATTAATTATAAAAAAATTGTGCCGTTACTGTAACTTTATCAAATGAAACTATCCTTATCCAGTGGGCAGAAAAACCATCTGGAAAATCATAAAAAGCATAACTTGATTTTGTCTCAATTTCTGTAAACTTTTTCCAAATACCATCACCTCTAAAATCTACTTCTAATATAAACTTTTTTCTACTCCTTTCTTTATGAGAAATATGAAGACATTTTTTTTCAAATCCATAAATTAAAAATGGCTCTGAAAATTCTCCTTCATTTACCTTCTTATCCCACCATGGACCACCCCATCCAGCGGGCTTACCCCCAAATTGCCATAAATCATCTGTTTTACCAAACCATAAATTTGCCTGTGGCTGTCCCACAAAAGGATTATCATCATTTATAGGAGTTGCCTGATTTCCACCAAGGACTAAAAAACCATTCCATGAACAGAAATCAGGAATAATTCTTAAATGTCTACATATAGGAATTACACCCCAAACTTTATTAGCATATGTCATAACAGGTAATTCATAAAACATACCTCCAGCATCCATTAACCATCTTTCTGATTCAACTTCTCTAATTCTTGGCCATTCTGTAGTCCATGCGTGGTCCTGTGTATGTGTTGCTCTTGGCAATCTATATAAAACCCAGTCAGTTTGAGGTAAATAAACGTAAAAAAGTATAGATGCTTTATCATGACCGACAGCAAAGATACTTCTACCTAAATTACCTCTACACCTTCCTGCAAGAGTATTAAACTGTGTTCTCTCTATAATTCTCCAGTTTTTTCCATCCCATTCCGCTAATCTTCCGTCACTGTATCCTCTTTCAAAATCTTCGTAGTAATAACTATTATTTACTACCACAACTCTACCATGGTCACAGTAAATATCCTTGAAATGTGGTCTACCTTCAATTTCAAGGATTTTATTTAAGTCAAACAAAAAATTCACTTTGAGAGTATAAACATCCCCTTCAAACAATTCCCCTTCCATACCAAGAAAATAAACTTTTCTTTCAGGTTCATATAAATGTCTTGAAACACCTGCAAGTCGTATATCTACAAGTTCTTCAAAAGTAGAAACCTTACCATCTATATCAATTGTGTGAGGACCTATTATTAATTTATTTGATTCATGATGTATCATTCTGTTAGCATATGTTCCAACTCTGCTTTCAGGATGTTTAAAAAGATTAAAATCATCGTCAATGTAAAATAATCCTGTACCATCTCCTGTATTTTTTTTATGAGAGACATATGTAATAAACCATAATTTATCAGCCCACGGCATTAAAGCACCAATACCTGTTTCTGTCCTTGCGGGTAAATGTTTTGCTTTTACTGCAAGATTTGGAAAGACACCATTAACATTAATTTTCCCCATTTCTATTCCTCAAAATCCCTCAAAACAAGAGTAACATTATGTCCACCAAAACCAAAAGAATTTGATATTGCAATTTTAACTTTTTCTTCTCTTGCTTTATTTGGAACATAGTCAAGGTCACACTCAGGATCTGGATATTCATAATTAATGGTCGGAGGTATTATACCTGTATTTATAGTAAGACAGGTTGATACAAATTCTACTGCTCCTGCTGCACCAAGAAGATGCCCAATCATTGATTTTATTGAACTTACTGAAATTTTATATGCTCTTTCTTTAAATAATTTTTTAATTGCAAATGTTTCACTTTTATCATTTAAAGGAGTGCTTGTTCCATGAGCATTTATATAATCAACATCTTCTGGATTGATTTTTGCATCTTCAAGAGCATATTTCATTGAAAGATAGGCACCAAAACCTTCTGCATCAGGAGCGGTTATATGATATGCGTCACAACTCATTCCGGCACCTATAAACTCACAGTAAATTTTACTTCCTCTTTTTTTAGCATGTTCCAGTGATTCAAGAACAACTACTCCTGCTCCTTCACCCATTACAAATCCATCTCTTTCCCTATCAAATGGCCTTGACGCTTTCTGTGGCTGGTCATTTCTTCTTGAAAGTGCTTTCATTGAGCAAAAACCAGCAAGTCCAAGGGGTGTAATACAGGATTCAGTTCCACCTGCAATTATTACATCACATATTCCTGCCCTTATTAAATTCAGAGAAATTGCAAGAGCATGAGCACCTGAAGCACAGGCACTTACGGTACAGAAATTCACTCCTTTAAAACCATAAAGAATTGCTATGTGTCCTGATGCAATATCAGGAATTAACATTGGAATGAGAAAAGGAGAAACCCTGTCAGGACCACTTTCAAGTAAAATCTTATGCTGCTGTTCTATTACTCTCAAGCCACCTATTCCAGCACCTACTATAACTCCAACTTTTTCTTTTTCTTCGTCTGTAAATTCAATTCCACTATCTTTAATTGCTTCATCTGTTGCTTTAATGGCAAATTGAACAAAAGTATCCATCTTTCTTTTTTCTTTTGGATGAATATTTTCAAGAGTGAAGTTCTTAACTTCTGCACCTATTTTTGTATCATAAGAAGAAACGTCAAAAGCAGTAATTTTATCAACCCCTGAAACACCATTTATGAGATTTTCCCATGTTGTTTTAGTATCGTTTCCAACAGGTGTAACAAGACCAACTCCGGTTACCACTACTCTTTTCATTGCGCCTTCTTTTTCTCTATATAATCAATTGCATCCTTTACTGTTTTTATTTTTTCTGCATCTTCATCTGGAATTTCAAGTCCAAATTTTTCTTCAAAATCCATAACAAGTTCAACTGTATCAAGAGAGTCAGTACCAAGGTCTTCTACAAATGCTGCTTCTTCTGTAACCTCTGAAGGGTTAACTCCTAATTTTTCAACTATGATTTCCTTTATTGTTTTTGCTATTTCTTCTCTACTCATATTCTCCTCCTTTCTTTTAAGTTTATTTAATTATTTTTTTCAATTTTTTTAATCCTATTACATTACAAGTCCACCGTCTATTCTGAAAACCTGGCCTGTAATATAATCTGACTTTTCAGACGCCAGAAAATATACAAGTTCTGCAACTTCTTCAGGTCTACCAAATCTTCCAAGAGGTATCAGTTTTAACATTTCTTCCTTTACTTTATCCGGTAAATTTTCGGTCATTTTTGTCATTATATATCCGGGAGCAACCGCGTTAACATTTATACCTGCCCTTGCAAATTCTTTTGCACATGTTTTCGTCAAAGCAATAAGTCCACCTTTTGAAGAAGAATAATTTGCCTGTCCAATATTTCCAATTTCTCCTATTATTGATGCTATATTAACTATTTTACCACTCTTTTGTTTATACATGATTTGACCTATTATTTTACTACATAAAAAAGCGCCTTTCAAGTTCACATTTAAAACATCATCCCAGTCCTTTTCACTCATTCTAAAAATAAGTTTATCTTTTGTAATACCAGCATTATTTATAAGAACATCCACTCTACTCCACTTATTAATAATTTCTTTACTTCCCTGTTCAACTTCCTGCTCCTTTGTGATATCTATTTTTTTTGAAATTGTTTCTATCCCTTTTTCATTTAAAGACCTTTCAAACTCTTCATCTATAAAAATATCCCACAGTACAAGTTTTGCTTTATCATGTCCAAACTTGCTTATAAGTGATTTCCCAATTCCACCGAAGGCTCCTGTTATTAAAATAACTTTATCCTTAAACATTTTTTCCTCCTTCTAAAAAAGAACTAAAAACTTTAAGACCTTCTGGATTTTCAATATTAAAAGAGGGAATACCCGGGACAATCACCTCTATTAATTTTTTTAAAACATTTTTAGGCCCTATTTCCACAAAACATTCAATCCCATCCTTAACCATATTTTCAATTATTTCAACCCATCTTACAGGACTGTAAAGTTGCTTCAATAAGCCATTTTTTATTTCTTCTTTATCAATTGTTTTTTCACTTGAAAAATTCAGGTATATTGGAACTTTAGAGTTTTTAAAATTTATTTTATCTATTTCTTTTTCCAATATTTCAGAAGCTTCCACCATATATTTTGTATGAAATGGACCACTGACTTTTAAAAAAACCGCTTTTATTCTTTTCTCCTTCAGATATTTTTCCAGTTTCTCAAGTTCATCTTTTTTCCCTCCAACAATAATTTGGGTATAAGAATTTATATTGGAAATTTCAATGTCATTAAAATTCTTAATAATCCCTTTTACATCGTTTAAAGAAAGACCCAAAATTGCAAGCAATGAACCATTTACCTTTTGTGAAATTTCATCCATTATTTCTGCTCTCTTTTTAACAAGATAAAAACCTTCTTCAATGGAAAAAACCTCTCCTGCACACAAAGCAGTATACTCACCTAAACTATGTCCTGCTAAATAAGAAGGAATTATTCCTGCTTTATCTTTAAAATATCTCCAGCAAACCAAACTGATACCAAAAACAGATGGTTGACAGAATAAAGTTCTTGTCAAATCTTCAATTGGACCATTAAATATTTTTTCTATAAGAGGCAAATTTGTTATTCTTTCTCCAATTTTAAGTATTTCTTCATATTTATTATTTTCTTCCAGAATTTCTTTTCCCATTCCAATATATTGAGATGCCTGTCCTGGAAAAACCACCCCTATTTTCATTTTATCCACCTTATTAAATTGGCTGCCCATGTAAGACCTGCTCCAAAAGCAACAGTAACTACAAGATCTCCTTTTTTTATTTTCCCCTTTTTTGATGCCTCATCAAGAGCAATAGGAACACAGGCAGCAGACATATTTCCGTATTTTTCAATATTAATAAAAAATTTTTCAATTGGAATATCAAGATTTTTAGCAACTCCTGCTATAATCCTCAAATTTGCCTGATGAGGTATAACAATTGAGATATCTTCCTTTTTCAAATTATTTCTTTCCAGAACTTTTATCACTGATTCACTCATGGAATAAATAGCAATTTTAAAGAGTGTAGAACCTTCCATTTTCATAAAATTTTCTCTTTTTTCAATAGTTTTAAAACTTGAAGGATTTAAAGAACCACCTCCTGGTGTAAACAAAAGATTTTCATAACTACCATTTGAAGAAAGATATGAATCAATTATCCCCTCTTCTTCTGTTTCACTTAAAATTGCCGCTCCTGCTCCATCACCGAGTAAAACACATGTACTTCTATCTGTATAATCAGTAAGCCGGCTCATACATTCAGATGCAATGACCAATCCCTTTTTATAACCAGACCCAATTATTAAACTTTTTGCTATTTCTATTCCATATATAAAACCTGAACATGCTGCCTGAAAATCAAAAGAAGGGATATTTTCAAGTCCAAGTTTTTTCTGAACTATACACGCTGTTGATGGAAAATACATATCCGGTGTTATTGTAGCACAGATAATAAACTCAATCTCTTCTTTTTTTATTTCAGCATCCTCTATCGCTCTTAAAGATGCTTCCAGTGCCAGATCTGATGAAGCATAACCTTTAGGACAGATTCTTCTTTCTCTAATCCCTGTTCTTGAAATTATCCATTCATCACTTGTATCAACCATCATTTCCATATCTTTATTTGTCAATTTCAATTCTGGTAAATACGAACCCGTCCCGATTATTCCGATTCCCATTTTAACTCCTTCATCTCTTCAAGTAATTTTGAATTAATAATTTTTTCTCCAAGTTTAATTGCACTGTAAATTGCTCTTGGAGAACTCCTTCCATGACTTATTATCACATTCCCATTAACTCCAAGCAAAATTCCTCCTCCATACTCTGCGTAGTCTGCTTTTCTTGCAAAACTTTTTAAATTTTTACTTATTAATAAAGTTCCTATTTTCCCCTGTATATTTTTCATTATCTCTTTCATAAGCATGGTTCTAAAAGACCTTGTTATTCCTTCAGATGTTTTCAAGACAATATTCCCTGTAAAACCATCTGTTATAATCACATCCGCTTTCCCCGAAAATATTTCATGTCCTTCTATATTTCCTATAAAATTAATTTTATCACTCTCTTTTAACATTTTATACGCCTGTTTTCTTAAATCATCTCCTTTTGTTTCTTCTTCTCCAACATTTAAAAGTGCAACTTTTGGATTATTTATATTAAATACATTTTTTGAATAAAGAGACCCCATTATACCAGATTGAAATAGATGTAAAGGTTTTGGACTTATGTTTGCACCCGCATCCATAAAAATAGTAACACCTCCCGTAATATTAGGAAACAATACAGCAATTGATGGTCTTTCAATTCCCTTTATCATACCAAGTTCTGAAATAGCGAGTGAAACAAAAGCAGCGGTATTCCCTGCACTGAGTGAAATATCAACTTTCCTTTCTTTTTGCATCTGTATCGCCACTTTCATACTTGTATTTCTTTTTAAAAGAGTTGAAGTAACTTTTTCATCCATTGCAACAAAGTCCTGACAGTCAATAATTTCAACTATATCAATACTACTTTTTAAAACCTGCCTTATTTTTTCTTCTTTTCCTATTAAATAAATTTTTAATTTATCATCTTTTATAAACTCACAATTTTTGGCAGGTGAAATAGGTGCATTATCTCCACCCATCGCATCAAGAGCTATTCTTATCTGTCTCATTTGGAAGTTTCTACTTTAATAACTTGAACTCCTTTATAATACCCACAGACATTACAGACAAAATGAGGAAGTTTTACAGCCCCACAATTAGGACATTTAGTTAATGGAACACTTCTTACTTTTTTACTATTTCTTCTTTTCCCTGTTCTACTTTTTGAGTGTTTTCTTTTCGGATTCGGCATTTTTAACCTCCTTGAATTTTTTTCTCAATGCAATTTCAACATTTTTCGGAACAAAACAGGAAATATTCCCATTTAATTTAGCAATTTCTTTTACTATTGAAGAACTTATATAAAAATATTCCTCTCTGGGCATTAAAAATATTGTTTCAACATTTCTATTCAATTTTCTATTAATTAAAACCATTTGAAATTCATAATCAAAATCACTGATAGCCCTCAACCCTCTTATAATTATATTGATATTTCTTTCTTTTAAATAATCAACAAGAAGCCCGTCAAAACTTTCCACTTTCACTGATTTATTACTTTTAAAAACTCCTTTAATTAATTCAACTCTTTCATCAACTGAAAAAAGAAAATTTTTTCTTTGAAATCCACTAACAGCAATAATAACTTTATCAACAATCTTTAAACTTCTTTCAACAACATCTATATGACCATAAGTTATTGGGTCAAAAGTCCCGGGATAAACACCTATTTTTTTCATTTAATTCTCCTGAAATAGGTTAAACATGATTTCCCATATTTTCTTTTTTTTATAATTTCATAACCTTCAATAACAGGCATTTCTCTTTTAAATTGATGTTCAATTACCATAATCCCGTTTTTTTTCAGTATATTCAATTCAAGTATTTTCTGCATAATCCTTTCAAGTTTTGAAATTGGAAATTCGTATGGGGGATCCCCAATAATTAAGTCATATTTCATATTTTGGAGTTTTTCTATTTCATACTCACAATCCCCTTTTATAACCTCGCATTTTTTTTCAATACCTAAACTTTCTATATTTTCTTTTATCACTTTTATTCCTCTTTTGTCCTTTTCAATAAAAATAATTTTTTTTGCTCCGTTGCTTATTGCTTCAATTCCAAGTATTCCACTTCCTGCAAACATTTCAAGAACTTTTTTGTTAACAATCCATCCTCTTAAAGTATCAAAAATTGCTTCTCTAACGATATCCTTTGTTGGCCTTATTTCTTTATCTTTTATAAATTTTAATTTTCTTCCTTTATAAAGCCCACTTATAACTCTCATAATTTAAGTCTGGAGGAACTTCTTTTAACCCAGTCAATAACTATTGCAGAGGCAATAAATATAGAAGAATATGTCCCAAATATAAATCCAATTAAAAGACAGAAAGAAAATGTATGTAATGTTTCTCCTCCAAAAAAGAAAATAGAAAGAACTACAAAAAGAGTAGTTAATACAGTTAAAATAGTTCTGCTTAATGTCTCATTTATACTTTTATTAAAAATTCCTATATAATCAGTACTTCTGGTCTTCCTTAAATTTTCTCTGATTCTATCAAATATCACAACTGTATCATTTACTGAATAACCTACAATTGTTAGTAAGGCGGCTATAACCATACCGTCTATCTGTTTTCCACTTAAAGATAAAATTGAAAGTACTATTAAAATATCATGGAATATTGCTATTGTTGCACCAACAGCAAATTTAAATTCAAATCTTATGGTCAGATATATTAATATTCCAATAAGTCCTATAAAAAATGCTTTTAATGATTTTTTTCTTAAACTCACACTCATTGAAGGAGATACAATGGATTTCCCTTTTATTATGAAATCTTCACCAAATTTTTCTTTCAATTTTTCTATAACCATATCAGAAGTATTCTGGGGTAATCTAATAATAAAATTTTTATCCTCTGTTCCCAGTTCCTGAACAGTAAAAGAACCAACATTAGTGTCTGCAATAGTTTTTCTTAAATTTACAACATCCATTTTTTGATTAAATTCAATATTTATCAGATCTCCACCAACAAAATCAACACCAAAATTTTTCTCACCTCGTATAATCATATAGACAATCCCGGTAATTATTATTAAAGATGAAAAAATATAGAAATATTTTCTTTTTCCCAAAAAATCAAAATTTGTGTTTTTTATAATTTCCATTTTATATCCTCAACTTTTCTATTTTTCTATTTATTATAACCCAGTCAACTATCACTTTTGTTACATAAACAGCAGTAAATAAATTTGCTATTATACCTATACTCAAAGTTAAACCAAAACCCTTTATCCCGCCTTCTACAAAAAGAAAAAGAACAAGCCCGGTTATCAGAGTTGTTATATTTGAATCAATTATTGCACTCCATGCTCTATGGTATCCTGCATCTACACTTGCCTTGGGAGATTTTCCTGCTCTCAATTCTTCCCTTATTCTCTCAAAAATCAAAACATTTGCATCAACTGCCATACCACATGTTAAAGCAATACCAGCAATACCCGGCAAAGTCAAAACCCCTTTTATACCAGCCATTATTCCAAGTAAAATTAAAATATTCAAAGCAAGGGCAAAATCAGCCAGAAGACCAAAGTGAAGATAATAAAACATCATAAATACTACGACAATTATTGCCCCATAAAGGGACGCTCTAAAACCCTTCTGTATATATTCCTTTCCAAGAGTAGGCCCAACTACTTCCTGATAAATAACATTTAACTTTGCCGGTAAAGCACCTGACCTTAAAACAATTGCAAGTTCCCTTGCCTCTTCCATATTAAATTTACCTGTTATAACTGCTTTACCTTCTGGTATCCTTTCTCTTATTTGAGGAGCACTTTTTATAACCCCATCAAGTACAATAGCAAGTCGTTTTCCAACATTTTTGGCTGTTACTTCTTCAAAAATTTTAGCACCTTCTTTATCAAGAACTAAATTTACATCTGGAAAACCAGTTCTATCATATCCAACATAAGCATCTACTATATATTTACCTGTTAATTCAGGTTCTTTCTTCAAAAGCAATGGTTGCGTCTCTCTATAAATCCCTCTTTCATCCTTTTCTTTTAAATAAAGTAATTCATATCCATCTGGAACATTTCCCTGCAATGCCTGTTTAAAAAGATTTTCATCATCTATAACAAGTTTAAACTCAAGAAGTGCTGTCTTACCAATGATCTCTATTGCTTTTTCCGGGTCTTTAACACCGGGTAAATCAACTATTATTCTATATGTTCCTTCTTTCTGAATTACCGGCTCTGTTACTCCAAGAGCGTCAATCCTATTTCTTATAATTTCAAGTGCTCTTTCAGTTAAATCAGAAAGAGATTTTTCTTCAATTTTTTCTTTTTCTACTTCAAGAACAACATGAATTCCACCTTGCAAATCAAGACCCTTTTTCAATTTTTTTTCAGGTGGATAAAACAGATAAAAACAAAAACCTATCACTGCCAAAATAATAACAAACTTAATATAAAATTGTGTTTTCATCTGTATACCTCTTTTGGTTCAAAAATTTTTTCTTTAACAATTTTAAATTCGCCATCTTCATATTTTCTAAAAAAACATGTATAATATCCTTCGTGACACGCACCACCTTTTTGTTCCACTTTAAAAAGAAGTGTATCTCCATCGCAATCAATATAAATTTCTTTCACATATTGAAAATTGCCTGATTCTTCACCTTTCAACCATAATTTTTTCCTGCTTCTACTGTAAAAGTGCATTTTTCCTGTTTTTAAAGTCATTTCAATTGCTTCTTTATTCATCCATGCAACCATCAAAATATTTCCATTTAAATCCTGAACTACACTTACAATTAATCCCTGTTCATTAAACTTCACTACATTCAAAATCTTTTCCATTTTATTTAAAAATTTTATAATATTTTTAAAAACAATACAAAAAAATGAGAAATAAGAATACCATAAAGAAAAAATTATGGCAAATTTTATTAAAAATTCCCATCGGAGAAACAGTAAGTTATTCAGAAATAAGTAAGAAAATCAATATGCCTAAAAAAACAAGATATATTTCAACTCTGTTAAAAGAAAATCCCTATCCAGTTTCAATCCCCTGTCATAGAGTAATTTACAAAAATGGGAAATCTGGAAAATATATATTTGGTGAGGAGTTTAAAAAATACATAATTGAATGGGAAAAGTTATTTAAATAATTCTTCTATACACTTTACTGTCTCATCTACAAGTTCCTTTCCTCCTTCAGGACTAACTACACATGAAGGAGCAATCGCTCCGTAACTGCCTCCCTTTACTGCTCTTTCAGTCGGAAGATATGTTCCTCCTCCTACAAGTTGAACAATAAATGTCTGAATTGCTTTACTTCTTGCTTTAATTCTCATTCCATAATCAAGATAACACTCAAAAGGATTTGTAGCAAAAACAATACCACCAATTCTTAAAATGTGGATATCAATCTCAACTTTTGGTTCTGATTTCTGAATTTCATATCTATCTTTAACACTTAAATACCACTGCGCTCTCCGATAGTTTTTTGTAATTTCTATATACCATCTTTTTTCTTTTTTTCTGTCTGGATTTTCATCCAGTTCTTTTTTCAATCTTTCATATTCTTTATAATATTTTTCTGCTTCATTCAGGGACCCATTTAAAACATCCTCAGTAATCATGTATCTTGAAACTTTAATTCTTCTGTAAATATATGAAAAATCAGGATTATAGTTAATATCTTTTTCAATAAGAGGAATAATATTTTCAATACCGTTAGCAATTCGCAAAGCAATTTCTTCCCTATGAGTTTTTTGTGATAAATCCCACATTCTCTGTTCACTCTTTTTATTTATAAGGATATGCGGGGATTGGTCTCCTGCTGCACTGCACTGAGATAGAATACAAATGTTTTCTCCAAATCTTTTTCTTAATTCTTTTCTTGTCTCATGCCAGAAATCAGCACTTATTAAAAATTCATTCTCACTGACCTGCGAAGGACAGGCAATATTCACAACGAGACCTGTTAAATTTTTATCTTTGTCATAGGTTGCCATTAAATTTATTGAATGGTCTTCATATCCTTCAACATGACTGAAATCAGGTACATCTGTTCTTCCGTACATTTGAGAATGCCCATCATAATATGAAATCCTTCTGTTATGTCCAACAACTGCAAATCCCAAGCCATAAGCAATTCCACCTTCTTTTCTGTTTTCCCATGCAATTTTCACACCTTCTTTTATTTTTTCAGAAGCAAATTTTATAAAATCATTCGGACTCATCACAGGTAAATCTATTCCATAACATTTAGACAAATCGCTCCTATCCCTACCTCTAAAAATATCACCTCCGGGTTCAGGTGCTGTATGAGTATGGGTAGCATTTATTATAATTTTTGTTTCATCTATATCCGACAAAATTTTTTTTATTTCTTCTACAACTACTTTTTTAAATTCATACGGAATTGCAACTAAATCACAACTTATCATAATAACACATTCTGAACTTTCTTTTTCTTTAATTGACTCAAGAATTAGTACAGTTGCGGTTATTGGGTCTTTTATCCCTTCTGAAATTCTTGCATGAAACTGTCCGCAGAGACATACAGGTTGTTCAGGAGTTATATCAACCTCTTTCCATCCAATAAATAATTTTCCCATTCTATTCTCCTTTTTCTATTTTAAAACTTCTTCAACTTTATTCATCCATTTTACAGATCCTTTTTCCTTAACATCGTCAATTACTTTTTTTATTGCTATGGCAACAAGTTCTGCCACTTTTTCATCATTTGGAGCCCTTAATGGTTCTGTCATTCCAAAATGTGTATCACAATGTTTTTGTGCTTCAGGATAATCTTCAGGAATATATCTCATTTCTTTACCATAAAACTGGCAACTCCAAGGACAACCTTTTCCATAAGCATTTTTCGCCTGAAAAACAGTCATTGCTGGTAGTATAAAGCTCTGCCATATACCACATTTAACCCCTTCCAATTGAATTGCTTTCAAAACATAATCTCTGAATTTCCTGACATCCTTTTTAATTCCGAAATACTCCATATCCAATCTTATTGTATAATTATACCAGTTATGCTCACAGTTTTCGGGAACATATGGAAGAATTAAACCCTCTACTTCACTTAATAATCTATTCAAAACATCAGCATTTTTTTTCTGAACTTCAAGATACCAGTCAAGTTTTTTTAATTGTGCTCTACCAAAAGCAGCGGTTAAATCATTATTTCTGTACATCCAACCAAGAGCATATGCATGATAATCTCTGTTTTCAAATGGTCTTCTTGTCTCTCCAAAACTCCACAACATTTTAGCCCTTTCATATATCTCACTGTCATCTGTTACAAACATTCCACCCTCTCCTGAACACAAACATTTATTTTGATTGAAACTGAAAGCAGTACAATCTCCAAAACTTCCAACTTTTTTACCTTTATATTTTGCACCATGTGCTTGACATGCATCTTCAATAACTTTTAAATTGTATTTTTTTGCTATTTTTATAACTTTATCCATTTCTACAGGTAATCCGTGAAGATGAACGACTATAATTCCTTTTGTTTTTTCTGTAATTTTTTCTTCAATTTTATTAACATCTATATTCATAGTCATAAAATCAATATCCACGAATACAGGAATACAATTGTGATGTAAAACACAGGTCGCAGAAGAACTCCATGAATATGCTGGAACTATTACTTCATCTCCACAACCAAGTTCGCATCCAGCAATTCCCATATGTAAAGCAGCAGTTCCACTATTGGTAGTTATTGCAAACTTATTTCCATTCCATTCCGCAAATTCCTTTTCAAATTCTTTGCAATTAGGTCCAAAACTGTGAATTTCTCCTTTTAATGAAGATAAAACATAATTAATATCAGATTCGTCTATAGGAGGCCACTTCTTTATCATCCCTTCAGGTATAAGTTTTTCTCCTCCAAAAATTGCAAGTTTTTCACTCATTTTCTTCCTCCATAATTGATTTTAAAAAATTAAGTCCTTTTTCCATTGCCACATCAGGTTCATAGTCATTCTCTTCATATTCAAGATTTATATATCCATCGTAATTAAAACTTTTCATGACTTTTATAAGTTTTCTGTAGTCAATTATTCCCTCTCCTACAAGTGCTGGCTTATATTTTTTTCCATCAAGTCCTGACAATTTTCCATCTTCAGAAATTATCCAGTCCTTAAAATGAGTGTGTATTATGTACTTTTGATTATTTATAAATGCTTCTTCAGGTTTTTCCCCTCCAATTATTACATTTCCAGAATCAAAAGTTACTCTCAAATCAGGTATTTCCTTTATTGCAAAATTTATATCATCAGAAACTAAAAAAGGTCCATTTATATCAGGGAAATGCTCAACCGTAATTTTTATCTTAAATTTTTCACTTTCCTTAATAACTTCTTTTAATCCTTCAATTACATTTCTCCTTGATTCTTCTCTTGAAAACTCCTTTTTCCCTCTGAGAGGCAACATTATTTTATCTGTTCCAAGTATTGCTGCAATTTCAAATCCTTTCTTTATCTCTTCTATACCTTTATCTCTTAATTTTTTTTCTTTAAAGTTAATATCTACAAAAAAAGTATAACAAACAGTTTTAAGTCCAAAATCATCCATTATTTTTCTTACCTCTTCAGGTTTATTCTCGTAAGTTGTTACCCAATCAATTCCATCAAGTCCAAGATTTTTTGTAAATTCACACAATTTTTTTATACTGAAATCATGTTTCCAGTCCCCTCTATACATTGTATAACTCATCATACTGATTTTCATTTACCCTCCCTTTATAATCTTACAATGTACAATAATTATATTACACTTTACAAAAACAAAAAAATGTTTTAAACTTAACGAGGGGAAAAATGGCAACAATATATAAAGATAGAATTGAAGGACTTTATTGTAAATGTACAAAGGGGGATATAGCAATTTTTAAAATTCTTGAAGATAAAATCAAATGTATTTACTGTGGAAATGAAATAAAATGCAATCCTCCAGTTGATTTTATCTGGAAAGAAAAATGTCATCACTGTGATGAAAAAAATTCTACTTTTATTATTGACTCCACAGGTATAAAATATTGCTCAAGATGTGGCAACTCTAAATAAGTTTTCTTATAATTAAAAATCCCCCAAAAAGAATAAGAAAGACACTGAAAAAAGAGGAAATATATTTTAAATATTTTTCACTGATTAATTTTTTACTTTTAAATATAAAATACGAAACAAATGAATACCATAAAAAGTCAGAGAAAATATGTCCGGTAAAAAATAAAAAAATTCCTTTAAAACCATAGGGAAATGCAAAAGAGAGATAAACAAGACCTATTGTAATCCACCAGATTGTCCAGTATGGATTGCTTAAACTTACAAAAATACCTTCAAAAATAAGAGAATAATTACTTTTATAAGAAATATTTATATTTTGTTCAATTTTTATTTTTTGAGAAGAAAAAAATGATAAAAATCCTGTATAGATTAAAAAAGAGCCACCAAAAATACTTAAATATAGTTGAATCATCTCCTTTTTCAAAAAATTACCAAATCCAAAAATCAATAATAATACCATTAAAAGTTCAAGTAAAGAATGACCGATAATAATTAACGGACCCGCTTTAAAATCTCTTTTTATTGTTTCTTCAATAGTAACAGCAAGTAATGGACCTGGACTTATAGCCCCTGAAAATCCAATTAAAAAGGATGTAAAGAAAATTAAATATAATGGCATTTTTATAAGTTTTCAAGTTCATATATTAAAATAGCAATACTTACAACACTTGCAGTTTCAACTTTTAAAATTCTCCTTCCAAGAGAAACAGTAAAATATCCATATCCTCTTGCAATTTCAATTTCTTCTTCATCAAAACCACCTTCAGGTCCAATGAAAACATTAATTTTCTTATTTTTTATATCTATACCTTTAATTTTCTCAATAATACTTTTTATTGTCACTTCTTTTTCTCCTTCCCAGAAAATAATACCTAAATCTTTTTCCTCTTTAATACATTCTTCAAACTTATTAGGTTTTTCAATTTCAGGAATAAAAGTCCTACCTGAAACTTTTGATGACTCTTCTGCAATTTTTAACCACCTTTTAATTTTATTCTCTATTTTTTCTTTGGGAATTTTTACAACTGTCCTTTTATTTATTACAGGGACTATTCTTTTTACTCCAAGTTGAGTTACTTCTCTTACAATAAATTCAAACTTATCTCCTTTTGGTAAACATTGGAAAAGTTGTAAATTAAAGAGAAGTTCCGGATTATAGATTTCTTTTTCTTCAATAATTTTACCGATTATTTCGTCTCTTTTCATTTCTTTAATTTCAATTTCATATTCTCTCCCGCTTCCATCAAATCCAATAAACCTATCTCCTGTCTCAAATCTTAAAACATTTTTTAAATAATGATATGTACCACCTTTTATCAGAAAATTACATTTAATTTTTACACAATCTTCTCCAATATATATTCTCCTCATTTCAGAAATCTCTCTGAAACATATTTAAAAATTTCTCCTGACGGTTGATAAAACTTTAAATCCGCTATATTTTCAAAATAACTTTTTTCTGTATTTATTTCAACTATTTTTGCTCCATTTTTTTTTGCTATATAGGGTAAGTCAGAAGCAGGCTTTACAAATCCTGAAGTACCTATGATTATAAATAAATCTGCTTTTTTACTCTCTTCCTCTGCTTTTTTAAATTCATCTTCTGGTAATAATTCTCCAAAAAATACAATATCGGGTCTTTTTCTTTCACCACAATTACATCTTGTAAAATCAGAAATATACTTTATCAAATTTCTCCTTCCCTCAATAATTTTTATTTTTTCAACAAATTCTTTTAAATTTTCTTTTCCAATGTCTTCCTTCTTTCCACATTTTTTACATTTCCATTTATATATATTTCCATGTAATTCAATAACGTTTCTACTACCTGCTTCCTGATGTAAATTATCTATATTTTGAGTTATAACTGCCTTTAAATATCCTTTCTTTTCAAGTTCAGATAATGTTATATGTGAAATATTTGGTTTTGCATTTAAAATTGGATAGGTGAAATCATAAATAAAACTTGCAACTTTTGAAGGAGAAATAAGAAATTGAGTTACCAGACCAGGTAAAGTTCCATAAATTTCCGGTTTATATTTTTCCCATAATCCAGTTTGTCCTCTGAATTGAGGTATTCCACTTTCTGTTGATATTCCTGCTCCTGTAAAGGCAACTATATATTTTGAATTTTTTATATAACCTAAAAATTCTTCAATTTCATTCATAAAGTTCTTTAAAAACCTTAAAACCTTCTGTAACTAAATCCTTTATCATATCTTCAACTTTATCCGTTTCTCTATTTGATAGATATTTTAAAATTTCATCTGTATTCATCTTTTCAGTAACTTTTTCACATGCTTCCCATGATAAAATACTTCTTATAACCCTTTCAATTGCCTTTTCTTCATTATCATAGGGTCTTGCCTGCATATCATGTCCTTTCCATCTGTCAAATCCTGCATCCTCAATTAACTTGGCTATAACTATATTCATACCATTAATTCTTGCTCCATGGTCAATATCAAACTTTCCAGGTCCACCAAGTATTATTCCATCATTATATCCCTGACTGTTTATATGCATGTGAATAAGCATCTTATTATCAATTTCTTCAACCGTATCATAAATATGGTCAAGTCCTATCATTTCTGAATGCCCGAATTCTTTATTAACTCCCTTTTTTTCAACTGTAATTCCATATTCTTCTTTCAACTTTTTCCAGAATAAAATAGCACTTGCAACTGTTGGAACAAGCATTGCTGGATGACCTTCATTTGGTTTTGGTTCAATGGCAAAATAAAGTTTCCCTCCTTTTTTCTCCTCGTATTTACACAGTTTTGCAATACTTTCTTTTAAATTATCATACATCTTTTTAATAAATGGAGTAGCAATATCATAACCCCATGAACCATTCCATAAAACAAAAGTTGGTTCTTTCCCTTTCAAAAATACATCTTTCATTTTTTCATAAGCAATATCAACTGTTTTAATCCCGAATTCTTCTGCTTTTTTCTTTTCATCCGTGTCTAAAGAGGCAATACCACCATAGGCAAAATGAGAATGAGCACCGGGAGTAATCAAGGCAAGATAGATATTTTTTTCCTTCATTATTCCAACAACTTCATCAACATTTTTTTCATTTACTTCTGAATCATAATGAAACTCAACTCCAAGAATAACATTTTCTGGCATTCTTGGTTTTATTTTTTCTGCAACAATTTTTATAAAATCAACTGAATTAAATTTATCTCCTGACCATGAAGGTCTTATATTTGAAGGAACAAAACCACCTTTCCCTGGATTAAAAGTCCACCTGCAAATAGAATGATATGATTTTTTCATATTTTTTCCTCCTTTTTCACTTATTTTGTTACTTCTTTTTCAGGTCTTCCTTCAACAAGCCATTCAGTATGAAATTCTCCCTCTTTTCCGTCTTCTGTTTTTAAAATTTCAGGATTATCAATTCCTTTCAATTTAAAATATCCATGAGCACCAAAATAATCTCTCTGTAAAGCACTTACCTGAGCAGAAAACATAACCGGACTTGTTATCTGTAAAATATAATCATAAGAATTTGAAAAAGCAGGAACTGGAACTCCTGCTTTATGGGAAATTTCAATAAATTTTGCAAGTTTTTTAATATTTTTTGTAATAAATTCAGAGAAGTTTTTATCAACAAGAAGATTTGGAAGGTCTGGATTTTCCTTATATGCCTTTGTTATTTCATCAAGAAATTGTGCTCTTATTATACAACCTGCTCTCCATATTTTTGCAATCTCTCCAAGTTTTAAATCCCATTTATAAAATTCACTTGCTGCCTTTAAAAGAGCAAGTCCCTGTGCATAGGATGAAATTTTAGCAATATATAAAGCATCATGAGCAATTTTTATAATATTTTTCTTTGAACCCTTAAATTTTTCTTTAATATCAAGTTTTAAAAGAGAAGAAACATTCAATCTTATATCCTTATCCTGTGACATTTCTCTTGAAAAAACAGCAGAAGCAATTGTTGGAACAGGAACAAGTAATTCAAGTGCACTCTGAACTGTCCATGTACCTGTTCCTTTCATTCTTGTAATATCTGCAACTATATCAACAAGATATTCATCTGGCTTTACTTTATGTTTTTCTTTCATCAAATCACCTGTTATCTGAATTAAATAACTTCTCAAAATATCATTTTCTCCATTCCATTCAATCATTATATCTGCAATTTCTCCAGAAGTCATTCCAAAACCATTTTTGAAAAACCAGCAACATTCACCAATCAACTGCATATCTCCATACTCAATACCATTATGTACCATCTTTACAAAATGACCTGCTCCATCAGGACCAATATAAGTTACACACGGTTCTCCATCATATGCTTTTGCAGATATTTTCTTTAACATTTCTTCAACAAGTTTATAAGCCTCAAACTGACCTCCCGGCATAATAGCAGGGCCCTTTAACGCACCCTCCTCCCCTCCAGAAACACCGGTACCAATAAATAGAATTCCTTTTTCAGAAAGTTCTTTATTTCTCCTGATAGTATCCTTGAAAAATGAATTTCCACCATCAATTATTAAATCACCTTTTTCAAGTAAAGGAAGAAGTTTTGAAATGAAATCATCCACTGGTTGTCCTTCTTTAACCATAAGCATAATTTTTCTTGGTCTTTCAAGATTTGTAACAAAATCAGAAATATCATAAGTTGGTATTATATTTTTTCCCTTTCCCTGCGTTTCTACAAATGCCTTTGTCTTTTCCCCTGTCCTATTAAAAACACAAACAGTATAACCATTCCTTTCAAAATTAAGTGCTAAATTCCTTCCCATAACTTCCATACCAATAATTCCAATCTCTGCTTTTTTCATAGTTCCTCCTTTTTTAACTCTTAATTCGTTTTTACTTGTTTATATTATAACCCAATCTCGAATATTTTGAAAGAAAACAACTACAACATTCATAAATTTAAAAAAATGCCTTATTTTTTTAAAAACTTATTTTTTTTGTGAATAATATTAGGTAAAAGATGAATAAAAAGATAAACAAAACAGTAAAAATTGATATTAAAGAAGGATTAAAGAAATTTTATCCGGAGATTTTTGAGGATGGCAAAGTTAATTTTGAAAAATTAAAATCATTACTTAGTGGTGAAATTATTGAAAAAGATGACGAGAGATTTTATTTTAACTGGGCTAGAAAAAACCAATTATTTAAACTTATCCAAGCACCTGCCTACAGCACACTAAAACCGGTTAAAGAAAAGTCAGTTGATTTTGATAAAACTAAAAACATTGTTATTATTGATGAGAATTTAGAAAATCCTTACTTGGTTAATATTTAATCAAACTTATTTTAAACTCCAGAGAAAGCATTAAAACCACCATCTATTGGAATAACTGTGCCTGTAACAAAAGAAGAAGCATCAGAAGAAAGGAATATACAAATACCTATAAGTTCATCTGAATTTCCAAATCTTCCCATTGGAGTATGTGTAATTATTGTCTTTCCTCTTTCTGTTAAATTCCCCTTTTCATCCAGTAATAAATATCTATTTTGCTGTGTTAAAAAAAATCCAGGAGCAATTGCATTAACTCTTATTTTTTTATTGTATTCCAAAGCAAAATGAACAGCAAGCCACTGTGTAAAATTACTCACCGCTGCTTTTGCTGCTGAATATCCTGGAATTCTCGTTAAAGGTCTAAAAGCATTCATTGAAGAGATATTAATTATAGAAGCACCATTTTCATTTTTAACCATATATTTTCCAAATACCTGACATGGTAAAATAGCACCTCCAAAAAGATTAAGAGCAATTACTTTTTCAAGAGCAGATAAAGGTAAATCAAAAAAAGATAGTTCAGGAGAAGTTGTTGCCTCTTTAATATTCCCACCGGCAGCATTCACAAGTATATCAATCTTTCCGAATTTATCAACAATTTTTTTTGCAACTTCTTCAATCTTTCCTTTATCAAAAACATCAAGATATTCTCCTTCACTTTCAATTCCTGAATTCTTTAAATTATCTGCAACTTCTTTGTAATTCTTAATATCTCCAATAATTACAGTTGCACCGGCAAGTCCCAAGCCTTTTGCTATTTCAGAACCTAAAACTCCTCCTCCACCAGTTATAATTGCAACTTTTTCTTTCAAAGAAAAAATTTTTTCAACATAATTCATTTTTCCCTCCTGTTTTTAAGTTTAAATAACATAATGGGTCTTCTTCAAGAAAATCTCCATAAAAACTGTAAACAAGAGCCCTGCAACCATAACAATTATCAATTATACAATTTTTACATTTACCTTTCAAAAATGCCTTATTTCTTATAAGATTTAAAACATTTGAGT
>ERZ795060.1757-NODE-1757-length-24280-cov-6.048793_pt1 | contig 24280 bp, 21 predicted proteins | sample MGYA00375144_ERZ795060 | MGnify/ENA primary metagenome ERZ795060 (study PRJEB30189, sample SAMN05720157) | activated sludge metagenome | isolation source: anaerobic digester from wastewater treatment plant | place: Japan | collected 2015-05-15 ...
TCCTTCGGGATGGTGATGATTGTATATTCCGGATTAGAAACAATGGCCATTGCTTCGTCGATAAAGTCGTTATTGATCTCTTCCAGCTCGATTAATTCATAAGTTTTTTGCTCGATCTCGCGTCGGTCCTGCGGATTCATCATTGTGATTTGCACAACCCGGGGAACATACCGCCCGAGTTGGTCATGGAAAAAATAATCATCCAGAAATATTTGCAAAGATGGTTCATCATATTCAAAAGTCTCGTGACGCCGCAAAAGGGGTTCACCATCCCGCCATTCGATTTCAATTTCCGTGCAGAGATGCGGATAAAGAGACGGGAAATAACGAATAACATCGTTCGATTCATTGTAATTGGACTCGCGCCGGGTAAATTTAATGGGAAAAGCGTTCTCTGTCAATTTCAAGGTAGTCAATATTTCATTTAATCTGTGATAGGGGGAAATGAAATATTGGACATCCTTGTTAAATGCAAATTGAGTGTTTTTATAGTGATCAATTTTTTTGCTAGGGTAATGAACCAAAAAACTTTCGTCTTTGTTCCCTGTATTGATAACAGTCATCCCTTCTTCGTAAGGAAGTTGGTACAGACGGTTGACATCGTCGATCGAACCATCCACCCGGTCTACCCGCAAAAACCCAGGGGCCTTCCAGATCTTGTTTTTGAAGACGCGAAGCGGTTGGTTGGTATTTTCAAAGGACTTCCATAGCGAACGTTCTAAATCACCGGCGATCAGATCATGTCCGCGTAACTTCACACGGCTGATGATCGCGTTGATTTTTTCAGCGATTTCCTTGTCGCCCAGCGGCGTTTTGTATAAAAAATAGATGAATTCCACCTTGAAGCTGGTAATCGATTGCGAATGCTCTTCCGCTTTGTTTTGGATGATCTGAATCAGTTCCTCCGTTGGAGTATCTGTCACCCAGGCAGCAGATGACAAAAAGATGAACGCGAATACAATAAATAGCGCCAGAATCGAATGAGGGTTGGATTTCAGAGTATTCATTTTCAAAAACCTCCTGAAAATTTTAATTATCCACTTACACATGTGCAGTAGCCATCTAAAACTATTACACTGTTAACATCGGGGTAGCATCGTTCAATAAACTCACACCAGTCATCATCACTCGCGTCCACTAGGCAACTCGCACAATCTACACAACTTGTCAATATTCCAATAGAACATTCAAAGCATGAAAAAACACAAAGACCCAATGAAAGTGCCTTTAAATAAAGATAACTTGCTTTCCAATCGGTGAGACATGGCCATTTTTTACCGCAATTGCCATAATACAAATTTCTACATTCCGTAGACTCATTAGAAGGTCCACACATATAATATTCGTAAATTAACACTTCATTATCGCTACAACCCTGCCCATAAACACATTCACATTCAGCATGATATTCTTTAATTAAAACATTGCACCACCGGCCGTCGCATGAAAACGCGCCGTATGGATTTGTAATTAGTATTAACAATAGCATCATGCATCCTAGATATTTATTCATGATTTACCTCTTTATTTATTATAATTGAATGTATTGCATATTTTATGTTTATTTATGCGCAACATTAAAGCGCTCCTTTTTATGTCAAGTATTAAGTAATATATACTCAATCAATTGAAGATGATTTGATTTCTGAGATTGTTTCATCCAGTTTTTTCTTCGATTCTTCATTTGTAACATAGGCACGTAGTTCTTCCAGATACTTTACCAAATTCTGCGGTGTTTCTCCTTGGAAAGCCTTTATGTTATGCAGGCATCCGAGCGCAATTTTCCTAAAAACATCGAAAGGCGATTCCAGGATGACCCGCCGGTAACATTTCTCCGCTTCTGCATAATTGTGCTCATGCTGCTCCAGAATCATGCCCAAGGTATTCATTGCGTTAACCGCCCCATGAGTTCGGGGAAAATACTTGGCGACTAATTCCATACAAACCGATTTCGACTCTCGCCATTTCCCCCGGTACAACAAACCCATCTGATAATGGTCCAGCATATGGGTTATCGTGTATTCCGATAGCGTGGAGGTGATTTTAGGATTTGTGGAAAAACCCAAATCAACCAATTCTTGAGTAATGGCCAAAGTCCGCTTGGATATTTCTCCGCCTGTCGAATGCACAATTCTGACTAACGACATCGCCATCCAGGCCACGAAGGGCGGGCGGTCTTGGTTGCGCTCCCAGAAGGCGCGGATCTGTTGCCGCACGGGCTCGTCCTGATCATCCCGCCGGATTTCCACCGCGGCGCGGTAGAGCGGAATGTTCCGCCACTCACTGTAACTCGTTTCTTTATCGGGAAGTCCGGCCAAATCCGCTTCAATTCGGTCCAGAAGGCTCAGGGATTCGCCGTAGCGGCCGTCCGCCAGCCGACATAGGGCTTCGGCGATGCGTTTATATTCGGGATGTTCAGGATCGTCCTCGAGGAGGGGCAAAATCGTATCCACGGCGGATTCCGTAGTGGTTTTTTTGTACCCCGACAGCGCGTCGTAAAACTGGCCGATGAAGTTCCGCCACGAATCCTCGATGACTTCCGGACGGATAGCGCCCTGATATTGCGCCGCCACGGCCTCTTTCGCCTTGCCCGCCTCCTTCAAGGTGTCGATATAAAAGGGGAAAGCGTCCGGAAAGCGGTATTGGACCATGCCGGTTTCGAACAGCCGGACCGCTTCGTCCTCATTCCCCAGCCGGTACAACATGCGGGCGCGGACCAGATAGGCTTTCGCGAAGGTTGCGTCCGATTCGTTGATTTTGCGGAAGTACGCATCCACGGCCTGAAAACCTTCCGCCAGTTTGTCTTTTTGCAGGGTAAGCCGCTCCAGATCGTTCAAGGCGGCGTCCACGGTCTGGGGATCGGTTTCCGAGTTCAAAACCTGGATGGCGGGCGCCAGCCGTTCATCCGGTTTCAACTGGGTGCGTTCCGTGAGATATTGCGACACATATCCGCTATAGCCCAAGATGGTGGTCAGCACGAGAATGAGTGAATAACCGATGCATTTCATGATTCGGACCTCCTTGGTTTGGTGCTTGTGACTGTTGATCCGTTGCCAGGGGTAGGACGGGATGCGCCCTTCCCGGGATTCTCTCGTCCTGAACCTCTTCCATGGAAAAAGGGAATTATTGACCTTTGTTTCCTCCATTCGAGCTATTGGCCTGCCACTTTGTTGGCGCTTGAATGCCTCCACCCCCGGCGCGGGGGCGGCGAGCCACTCCTGCACGGCGGCCAGCGTGGCGCGCATGATTTGCACTTCTTCCCGCAAGGACGCGTCGGTTTGCAGTTGTTGTTCGAAAGCCTGGCGTTCCTCATCGGACAGATCATTCAAGCAATACGCCGCGACGCGTTCTAAAAGCGATAGGTCTTCCGGTCCGGAGTCCAGGTTTTCTTGCCCTGGTGGAGGTCCGTGAGAAGGTATATCCATTGTTTATTCCTCACGCTGGGAATTGCTGTTTTTCAACATCCCCCAAAATGGTCTTCAATTTGGCGACGGCGCGGAACAGTTGCACGCGGATCTGTTCCAGTGAAAGGTCCATGCGCCCGGCGATTTCCTTTGTGGACAGATCCTCTTCCAGCCGCAGTGTCAGGATGGCGCGTTGCTGAGGTGTCAGTTCCCGCAAGGCGTTTTCCACCCGTTGCCGTTGTGTTTTGGCTTCTAGCACCTCGCGGGGATTCAGCGGGGGATCATGCCACGAATTCGCCAGCGCCTCGAGTTGATCCCTTTCCACGGGTGACTCGCGCCGCACCGCCTGGCGCATGTAGTCGATCGCCGCGTTGGTGGTGAGGACTGTCAGCCAGGCGCGGAAATTTCCGGGGACCTGGTAGGAGCGAATGGCCGAGACCAGCTTGAGCAAGACGTTCTGGGTGATGTCCAAGGCGTCCGGCTCGCGCAAAGCGATCCGGTACGCGACGGTGTAGATCCACCGCCGGTGCCGCACGGCCAGCGCGGCGAGCGCCTCCTGATCCCCCTGGCTGGCCAGCCCGGCCAGTTGTTCGTCATCCACCACCTTTCCCCCTCGTGCTCATCGCTCACTTTATGTAACGGAAGCGGATGGGAGAACGTTAACAAGAAATCATGCAATTTGGAGAAAAAGAAGGGTCATTCGGCAAATATGTATTTTTTACGATCACGAGTTCTCATCTTTCTCCACTAATTAAAAAATAACACCCCAATTCTCCCGGGAAGAAAGAATTGGGGGTGGTTTCTTCAATGCGGTTCGTTTGGATTACGATTGGATCTGCATAGGAAAGCACGCACGTGCCGGAGAAATCTTATTGTTGTACATAAAATTAAATCTCTTCCGGCACCGTGAAGGGGGCGCGGTAGGCACGGGCTTTGCCTTGGATGATGCCGTCCGCCTCGGGATCGCCGATCACGCATTGGGTTGCCGGATCAAACCGCAGCGCGCGCTGGACGCGGAAGGCGGCATTGGCCAGGTGGCACAGCGCGGCGGAGATGTGCCCTTCCTCGATCTCGGCGTTCAGCAGGTTCCGGTCGCGGGCGCGCACCGCCTGGATGAAGTTGGCGTAATGATCTTCACCTCCGCGGCGGCCTTTGCCCTTTTGGCCATCCCGTCCGAGATAGGCCTGATATCCCCGGTTGAAGCCATGCGTGGTCATGTAGCCCTTGGAGCCCAGGAACAGGCAGCCGACCACGTGCGGCGGTTCGTTGATTTCGCCCAATTCGTTGTTGGTCATCCAGTGGCGCACTTCGAACACCAGCATCTTGTTCTGCTCGGGGTACTTGAAGGTGGCCACCATCGTGTTGGGAGTTTCCTGGTCGTCATCGAACATGAAGTGACCGCCTTGCGCTTCGATCAGCGTGGGGAACGCCACACCCAGCCCCCAACGCGCCACATCCATCTCGTGCACGCCCTGGTTGCCGATGTCGCCGTTGCCATAATCCCACTGCCAATGCCAATTATAATGGAAGCGGTTTTGGGTGAAAGGCTTCAACGGCGCGGGGCCGGTCCAGAGGTCGTAATGGACGCCTTGGGGCACGCCGGAAACCGGCGCGCGGCCGATGGTGTCGCGCCACTTGTAGCACAAGCCCTTGGCGTAATACACCTCGCCGATGTAGCCCTCGCGCAGCAGTTCGATGCCCTCCCGCAAGGCCTCGCAACTGCGGCTTTGCGTGCCATGTTGCACGACGCGGTTGTACTTGCGCGCCGCTTCGACCAGTTGGCGGCCTTCGAAAACGTTGTGCGAGCACGGCTTTTCGACGTACACATCCTTCCCCGCCTGGCAGGCCCAGATACCCATCAGCGCGTGCCAATGATTGGGCGTGGCGATGGAGATGACGTCGATGTCCGGATCTTTCAACATCTCCCGGTAATCCACGTATGGCTTCACCGGATGTTTGAAGAGGTTCTTGTGCTCTTCCACGCGCCGGTTCAACACGTTTTCGTCTACGTCGCACAAAGCCGCGATCTCCACATTGGGCAACGCCGCGAAACCAGTGATGTGATCGTTCCCCCGGCCGTTCAGACCCACGAACCCCACGCGGACGGTCTCGATGGCGCTGGCCGCCCCGGCACGGCGGATCAGCAGGGATGCCCCGGCCACCGCCCCGCTGGCGATTTTCAAAAAATTCCGGCGATTGTTAGGATTCATGATCTCCGCTCCAAGGCGTGTGTCTCCGATGAACATGGTCAGGATTTCGCGGAGGTATCCTACCACAGTGGGGGACGGTGGGTCTACGGAACGGCGGGGAAAACGTCCAGCGCGGGGGGGCCAGTCTCTGGATTTCATACTTGGGTAGTTGGCCGGCTGGCCCCGGCAGGGTATTTCGCCGGTAAAACGGCTTACTCGTTGTTGATCGTCACGCCCGGCCAGTCGTCGGTGCGGAACGGCGACGCGGGCAGGCCTTCCTTGTTGTAGAGATTGCAATCCGGATTGTGCTTCCATCCATACCGTACTGCCACGGGATCCTTCACCTCATCGCTCCAAACCACTACCGTGTCGCCTTCGATCCGCGCACCCGCGGGCACGAATTTCCGGCCGCTGTCCGCGATGGTGAATCCCTTCAACGGCTCGTTATTCTTGGCCATCAGGCCGCTGCCCACGTGCTGGAAACGAATCCGGACGCGGCTATCCTCGCGCGTCATCGAATCATAGATTGGCCCGGAATAGACAATCTCCTGCCCGTAGGCGATTTTCCGTGCCGCCAGGGCCAGCCGGTAACCGACATCCTGTTTGTTGCGGGGATGGATATCGGTGGGATTACCGATATCGATGGTCACCGCCATGCCGGTGTTGGGCAGCGAGAGGGCCATTGTCTGCGCCTCCCGCAGTTCCGCCCACGGCTCTTCCGGCTCGCCCGCGATGAAATTAGCCAGCTGCACGAACAGGAAGGGGAAATCGCCTTGGCCCCAGTGATCGCGCCAATCCTGGATCATGGCCGGGAAAAGAATCCGGTATTGATACGCGCGCGAGGCGTTGGATTCGCCCTGGTACCAGATCGCGCCCTGAATCGCGTAAGGAATCAAGGGGGCGATCATGGCGTTGTACAATCCCGCCGGACGCCAGGGCTGGTTGCGGGGATCGCGGGGGAATTCAGGCGGAGCAGGCACCGGGCGGCCTTCGGCCTCCGCCTGGTCGGCGTTCTGTTCCCACTCGATCATTTTCTCCGCGTATTGATCCAACTGGTTGTCAAAATCCTCGATCATTTTGTCCCAGCGTTCTACCATGCCCTTCAGTTTTTCGTGGCCCAACAGGGTCTCGCGCGTGGTCCACGATTCCGCGGGCGTACCGCCCCAGGAGGTGTGAATCAATCCCACGGGGACGTTCAGGTTCTTATGCAACTCCCGGCCGAAAAAATAGAGCACGGCCGAAAAATTGGGGACGGTCTGGGGCGTGCATACCTCCCATTTCGCGTTGACATCTTTCTGCGGCCGGCCGGCCACGGTCCGCGGCACCGAGAACAGGCGGATGTTGGGGCAATCGGCTTGGGCGATTTCTTGTTCCGCGTTGTTGCTGTTGGCCACCGTCCACTGCATGTTGGACTGCCCGCTGCCGATCCAGACTTCGCCCACCAGGACGTTTTCGAAGACCAAATCGTTCTTGCCTTCGATGATCATCGTGTGCGGTCCGCCGGCCTTCATCGGATTCAGCGTAACCATCCACCGCCCGTCCCGCGCCACGGTGGCTACCCGTTGATCCCCCAGACTCACATGGACCATTTCACCCTCGTCCGCGGTTCCCCAGACAGGAATGGGTTTCCCCTGCTGCAAGACCATGCCTTCCGAAAAAAGCGCGTTCGGCCTCACATCCGCGAAAGGCGCGAGGCTCGAAATCATCAGCCATCCAACCGCAAGTCCAATCCATCGACCATTACGCATTATTCGTTCTCCCTCTCTATATAAAATGGCATTCCAACCCATCGGGTTTCATCCTTGGTTTGAATTCTGTTCCCGAATCCGCCGCAAGGTAGCGAAAATCGTTTCCATCCGGCCTGCCGCGGGCTGGGCCAAAATCCGGCCGATTTCTTCATCCGTGAAATTGTCCTTGAGGTAGGCCTGAATATCGAGATGATCTTTCCAGCATCCCGCCAGCCGGGAACAGGGCCATCCCCTGTTCATCGACCGGCAGTACGAAAAGGGAACCGGCCCCCCCAGAATGGGGCAGCGCCAGTGTTCGCGGGAATCGAAGCAAGTCAGGGAAGGCCGTTCGGTTTCATTCATGACGTTCTTCTCCATAGGATTACTGTACGGGGTGAAACCGGACGAATCAAGATCCGGCCGGGGCGGAGGTAAGCCTTTTCACTACGCCATGGCATGCCGGTTGTGTTTTAATTCTGGGCGATTAAATGGCTGTACGGATTTCAAAATTCCGAAACCGGCCGTTCTATGTTCTCCCGCATGCGCAGCTTGTAGCCTTCCACCCCGGTTTGGATGTACGTGTCTTCGTCCTCGATCCGCCGCGCGCCGGTCAAGGGATCGATATGCAATGATTGCAGCCGCCCCTTCACCGCCACCATGTCCATCAACACCCGCATCAACGCGAAGACCGAGGCCGCGTCCCGTTTCGGGAAATACAGCGTCGCGTTGGGTACGGCGCGGCTGGTGAAATCCTGGGCCGTGCCGCGCAGGGAAGCCATCTGCGCTTCCGCGAAGGTGATGCCCCTGAAGATTTCCAGGCCGCCTTCCAAGGGAGCGTCATCGGGAACTTGCAACGCATCGCCAAAATTCCGGGGAGTCAGGAACAGCGCCACCTTGTCGCGGGGGCCGTTGACCACGCCATTCAGAAGCGAATGATTGCCCGTGGGGCCGGTCGCCGCCAGAACATTCAGCCCCCGGCCTCGTTCCTGCACCGATTCAGCATAGAGTTGGATAAACCAATCCCCGAGTTTGCGGTTGTCGAAATAGGGATAGAACACGAACGACGTTTTCCCGGCCAAGGCTTCCGCCTGGTGCAAAAAGCGGGCGATCTGGAACGCCGGATTCTGGGCGGGTGGCGCCGTCAGAAAAACCTCATGCGCGGCCGCGTAGCCCGCGTAGGCTTCGCGCAACGTGGCCAGCGGATCCCGGGGGGCGGTCACGGCCAGGAGCAATGCCCCCACCGGCGAGGCAAACGAAAACCGCCCGCCCACGCCTTCCGGTACCGGCAAGAGGCCCATGAAATTCCCCGGCCCTTTCTTTTCCATCCGGTACAACAAACTCTTGTCATTTTTTCCGGTGGTGGCCACGGCGCGGCGCATCCACTCCGGTCCCAAGGCTTCGGCCAGGACCATGCCCGCCAGGGCGGTTTCGGCGGTGGTTCCGCTTTTGCTCACGATGTTGACACATGTTGCCTGGAGCAGGCCGCGTTGCCGCAGCATGTCGAGCAAGGCGCGCAGGCGCAGGGGATCGAAGGTATCGCCGGTGAAATGAATTTCAGGGATCCCCTGAATTTTCCCCGCTGCCGCCAATTCGTTGTGATAGGGATGGTTGAGCAGATCGTGCAGGGTGCGCGCCCCAAGGTCGGATCCCCCGATGCCCACCGTGATAAAAACCTTGTATTTTGCCCGGATTTGGCCGGCCAGTTCCGCGAGGGATTCCAAGGAAACATAATCCGGATGATCCCGAGGAACCTGATGGCACCAGGTCCAGGCGCGCAGACGGTTCACCAGCGCGGCGTAGCCTTCTTCATCTTCCCGGCGGAACTCTTCCTGCAAGGCTGGCAGGGCATCATCCAATTGCGTCAACCAATTGGGAGGGCTGGCTTCCTCCAGCAGGCGCGCGCCCGCGGCATCAAAAACAAAACCATCCATGATCGGCATGGGAGTTGGTGTCCTTTCTGTGGGATTGCTTGATCTTCAGGAACCAATTGTTGATGTCCACCGGTACAGCCCAGCGGATCCAGTAAAGGAGGATATCACCGCCAGTGACCGGCGGCGAGACCCGGAGAGTGGCCTTAACTTCCATGGGCAGCCGAAGAGCGAACGTTCCGAGGAACCGCGGCAAGGGGATGCCGCTGCTCATCCCAACACAAACCGGAGAATGAAAACCACCGTGATGAGCCACATGAACGGGCGGATGTCGCGGATCTTGCCAGTCAACAGTTTGAGTGCGGTGTAACTGAGGAAACCGAACGCGATCCCGTCTGTGATCGAAAAACTGAAACCGATCAGGACGATGGTGAAAAAGGCGGGCATGCTTTCGGTATAGTTTTCCCATGGGATATGTTTTACGCCGCGCATCATCATGAAGCCCACCATGATCAATGCCGGCGCGATGATGGGATACACTTGATTTCCGGCTGGTGTGGCAATGCCCTCGCCCAGCATTTCCACCAACGGATAAAAAACCAGGGCGAGTAAGAACAAGGCGCCCGTCACCACGCTGGCCAGGCCGGTCCGCGCGCCGTCGGTGATACCGGAACACGACTCGACGTAACTGGTGACCGTCGAAGTGCCCATCAGGGCTCCCGCCACCGTCCCGATGGAATCCGCCAGAAACGCTTGCTTGGCGCGGGGCAGTTCCCCGTCGCGCATGAAGCCCCCCAACTCCGCTACGCCCACAAGCGTTCCCATGGTATCGAACAAATCGAGGATGAAAAATGTGAAAATCACCGTGGCCATGCCCAGTTTGAGGGCGGCCCAAGGCTGCAACGCCAGCCAGGTCAGTTCCAAGGAAGGCGGCGCTGAAACCACGCCCCGGAACGTCACCAGATCCAATGCGGCGGCGGCCACCGCCGAGACGCCGATGCCGCAGAGGATCGCGCCCCGCACGTTCAAGCACATCAGCACCATGGACGCCGTGAGGCCCAAGCCGGAAACCCAGACATAGGGCTGACTCATCTGGCCGATCTTCACCAGCGTGACTTCGTCATTGACCACCACCCCGGCCCATTCGAATCCCAACAAGCAAATCATCAGGCCAATCCCCACCGCGATTCCGAATTTCAGTGATTCGGGGATGCTGTCCATGATGACCTTGCGAATCCCCACCAAACTAAACACCACAAACAGGACGCCGGAAATGAACACCGCGCCTAACGCCACCGGCCAGGAGATTCCCATCCCCAAACAGACCGTGTACGTAAAAAAAACGTTATGCCCCATCGCCGGCGCGAGGGCGATCGGGTAATTGGCCAGAAACGCCATTAGAAACGTCGCCAGCGCCGAGGACAGGCAAGTCGCCATCATCACGGCCCCGCGATCCATCCCGGCATCGCTCAAGATCACCGGCTGAACGAAGATGATGTAAGACATCGTGAGAAAGGTGGTGATTCCCCCCGTCAGTTCCTGCCGTACCGATGTGTGATTTTCTGATAGCCGGAAGAGTTTTTCGAGCATAGACCTGCCCCTTTCCATCGTTGCAACAAACAAAACCGGAGGCATGGTTCGCGGGAAACGTTCCCCTGCTCACCGGGAACGGGAGGTTTCCGCAAGGGTGGGGAACGCGATTTTCACGTTGGAAAAGGTAATATCCGGCAGATCGAAGGAGGCGATTCCTGGACTGCGGCCTAGCACCAACCGCAGGGATTTGGGAGTGAAAAGCACCGGTTCGTAACGGTGTTCGGCCAACGCTTGGCCGTTCACAGACAGAGTCACCTTGCCGCGCAGCCACTCCAAGCGAATGGTGTATTTTTGATCCGGAAAAATGGGCATCTCCGCCGAGGCTTTCGCTTGTCGATAACTCGTCCCTCCTTCGGGCAACCCTTCGATATACCGGCTATCATCCGGGGTCCCGGAAGGGAAATTCTTGATCGTCCAGAGAAATTCAAACGGGGAATGGGGAGCCGCCTGGAAGTTTTTCAACGTCAGGGTACTCCGGTACGGATTGAGCAGGATGAACGGATCGGCATACGCGGAATCGGCCGGTTCGAAGAGCGTTAAAAAAATGGTGTCCGGAGCGTTGCGGTTCAATCCTTTGACGTCAAAGGAGATCAATCCCTGGGGAATGCCCGAAAAATCATACGTTAACGAACCTTCCGCCCCCGGCTGCCATCCGTCTTTCGTGAAGAGGCCTCCATCGACCAGGGCCGCTTTGGAGCCACCAGCGAGGGAATCCTCAATGATCATCCCATCGACCGATCGCTTGATAATGGTCTGTCCGCCACAACCGGCGGATAGCAATACCACAAACGCCAGGAATACCAGGCCGGCGGCCGGCAACCAACGGGAACCACTCCGCGGGGATTTCAGCGTAAACAAAGGTTGCAGTGCCATGAGATTCGTTTCTCCTTTTATCGGATGTCACCCGGATGAGACCAACCCGGAACCGGCGATCTCCACTTTTTGTGCCATAACCTCCACAGGAAGCCAACCCCTCCTTGCCTCCCGGAGTCCATGGATATCGCTGGTTCCAACCTTCGCATTCTAATCAAAGTATGGAATAATTGCCAGAGAGTTGAAATCGTTCAATCCTACCTCCGGCGTGAAAAGCTAGATGGTAGAATTCCGAATCACAAAGTGGAATCCACCCGCTGGGCTGCTTCCCACCGGCGAATCTCCCCTCATTCCCTTTTAGCCGAGGGCCAGGGTAGAGGGAGCCGGAAAGAGCAGAATCCCTAAATTCCAAGTAACTGGATATGAAAGCAATCACCTGCACGCGTATGGAGGATACGGATCACCTGATACTCCAGGGCCGCCTCGATGATACCACCCTGGAGGAACTGACCCGGACCATCTCCCGCCTTCGCCAACAGGGGAGCCGGAAGATGCTGTTGCAGGGCGAAAACATCCGGTATATTCAAACCCAGCACTTGGAAAAACTGGCCCGCCCCATCCGCGTGTTTCGAAGCACCGGCGGTGTCATCGCCCTGGCGGGATTCAGCCCAGCCACTCTCGACGCCATCCGCCGGGCCTCCTGGTATAGGTATCTCAACGTTTTTCGAACCCGTGAGGAAGCCTGGCAATTTCTCAATCCCCATTCCCCGCCGTCCGGCTCCAGCCCGTCTCCGGCCGAAATCCCATCTCCCCCATGATTCATCCCGCTGGGCCGATCGTAGGGATTTTCAATTCCGGGATTCCAGCGGACATTCGTAGATCCGCAGGGCGGGCGGGCTGGTGAGATGCCCGACGATCCGGGGCGGATTGTCCAGACTCACCGCGGCCACTTTAAACGTGTAGAAATGACCGAACCGCGGGCCCTCATGGAACTCCTCCTTGAGACTCGGCGCCCGTTGCGGTTCGCCCGCCTTCCACCGGAACGATCGCACCTCCCCCGTAAACGTCCGGCCCATATAGCGGAAGGCTTTCTCGCGGTCCACCCGGACATGAATCTGAAATTCCCGCACGGGACCGGAATCGAATTCCCATCGCAATTCCAGGTCGCGGCCCTCGGGAACCTCTGTATCCGGCATTTCGAAGCGCGCCACGGGGTTCACTTCTCCCAGATCTTTATATCGGCCCAGCATGTCCCAAATCACCATGGCGAAGACCTGGGCCTTGAGGTAATTGCCGTTATCCCCGACGTGGCAAAGATCCTTGAACCACTCCGGATGCCGTTGCAGCAGTCCATCGGTTTCGGCCAACCGTGCTCCCATCTCATGGGCCACGCGGCGCTGGACGGCATTGCATTCTTCGATCAGCCGGTGCTCGCGGGGAGTGTCTTTCTGGCGGCAATAGGCCATGGGCGCGACCAACAACCGCCCCCCCGTGGCGCGGACCATGGCGTCCAGCAGGCGGAGGTTCCGTTCGAACGGCTCCAGAGTTGTAGGCGGGGGATCGGTGAGCACCTCATCCCGCCCCACGCGGCGCATGGTTAAATTCTGCACGTCATAGGCCGACAGGCCCAGACGGCGGAATACGTGCGCCATCAGCCAACTATGGGAAAACATTTTCCGGAACCAGCCACTCAGGGGAGGTTCGTTCCACGGTTTTCGGAAATGCGAGTAATCCGGCTTGAATCCCGGCCAAAGGCGGGGCGGCCCCTCATTGACCCCATGATGGAGCAGGACAATATCGGGCGCGAAATCAGCGATCCGGATCAGGTAGTTGATGGTGGATTCCATCATCGTCCACCCGTTGCAACCGAAATCCATCACCTCGAACAGGGAATCGCCGGGAAACCGGTTTAGGATTTTGTCCAGATAAGGCGGGAACTGCTGCGCGGTGGTGGATCCCCCCAAACACGCCACCCGGATCACCCCCGCGTTTTTGTTCTTGGGGAAAAAACGGCCGCGGATCCGGATGCCTTCCCTTTCATATTGGATTGAAGTGGGAGCGTAGGCAAGATAGGGGTGCGGCTCCAACTGCGTCCGCGTGTCGTCCAATCTGGCGATTTCGGCATATTTCCGGATGAAGGCCGCCTCCGCCGGATCGGCGCGGAGCAAATAAACGCGGAAAATCCCTTCCAGGACGAATAGGGTGACCGCCACGGAGAGGAAAATCAGAGAGGTATTAACCAACCGGGGATGATGGCGGAGCATAGGCCGAAGAAAACGGGATTTCCCCGGGATTCCTGAAACAGAACGATCCCCCTTTCCCTCAGTCATAATTCAACTTGGTATTTTTTAACACCTGGATTACCCTCACCCTTCCTCTCTCCCAGAGGGAGAGGGAATGGGCCGCCAACGTCTGTGCACAGAAACCATCGCATTTGGTTTTTGGGCCCGCCTGCGGTCCAACATGCCGGGGCCTTCCCGCCGCTTACGCCCCTACAGGTTCCTGTGGCTGGTCGACGAAAATCTTGCCGGGGTTGAGGATGCCGTTGGGATCGAAGATTTGCTTAACCCGCCGCATGACCTTCATCCCCGCCTCGCCCACCAGCAACGGCAGATATTTACTCTTGATGCACCCCACGCCGTGTTCGCCGGTCACCGTCCCGCCCAATTCGATGGCCTTGCGGAAAATTTCATCGAAGCATTGCTCCACCCGTTCCATCTCTTCCTTGTCGCGTTCGTCGGTCAGGCAGGTGGGGTGCAAGTTGCCGTCGCCGGCATGGCCGAACGTGCCGATTTCCAGGCGGTATTTGTCCCGCATGGCCTCGATGAACGCCAGCATTTCGGGAACTTTGTTGCGGGGCACGGTGGCGTCCTCGAGGATGGTGGTAGGTTTGCGCCGCGCCAGGGACGCCAACGCCATGCGCCGCGCCTGCGCCAACTGCTCGCCTTCCTCCGGCGTCCGGGCGACTTTCACTTCGGTTGCCCCATTGTCCTTGCAGATTTTCTCGATGAGCACTGCCTCTTCGTCCACTTGGGCGGGATATCCGTCCGTTTGAATGAGCAGCAACGCGCCAACGTCGCGGGGCAGGCCGATGTGGCTGTGATCCTCCACGCAGTTGATGGTCACGTTGTCCAAAAATTCCAATGCGCAGGGGATGATTTTCCCCGCGATAATCCCCGCTACCGCCTGGCCGGCCGAAACCATGTCCGGGAAGAACGACAGCAGGGTTTTCGTGGCGCGGGGCGGTGGAATCAGCCGCAGCAGGACCTTGGTGATGATGCCCAACGTGCCTTCCGAACTGACGAAGAGTTTTTTGAGGTTGTATCCCGCCACATCCTTCTTCGATTTGCTGCCCGTCCAGATCACCTCGCCATCCGGCAACACCACTTCCAGGCCCATCACGTAATCCTCGGTGACGCCGTACTTCAAGCAGCGCAGGCCGCCCGAATTCTCCACCACGTTCCCGCCGATAGTGGAGATTTTCATCGATCCTGGATCCGGCGGATAGAACAATCCGCGGGCCGCCACCGCCTTGGCCAATTCTTCGGTGATGACGCCCGGCTCGGCGAGGACGGTCAGGTTCTCCTCGTCAATTTCCAGGATCCGGTTCATCCGCACGAAGCTGATGACCACGCCGCCCTGAATGGGCACGCTGCCTCCCGAAAGGCCCGTGCCCGATCCCCGCGGGACAACCGGCACACCGTTTTCGTTCGCCCAGCGCATGACCCGCGAAACTTCCTCCGTGCTGACCAGTTGCGCAATGGCCGCCGGGGTGCTGTTGAGGTTCGGCGTTCCATCATACGCATGAGTGATTAAATCTTCCGGATCCGCAAGCACGCGGCTGGGATCCACCATGCTTTTCAAGGCCGAGACTATTTCGGGCTGGCTGGGCATATCCCTCTCCTCCAGAAAATGGACTTTCACACGAAACCGGGGAAACCACCGTGTTCACCGCTGGGTGATGGGCGCGTGGTCCCACACGACGGCCTGTCGTCCTTTGAGACCGTATTTTACCACAGTTCCAGGACACTCGAAACCGATTAACTCCGGCGCGTAAAAAACACTGCCCGAACGCGGGGGCTGATTTGTATACACATGCCGGGAGGCCCAGGCTGCCGTCAGTTTGCGGCCCTGGGCATCCACCAGCAACAAATAATCTTCCTGCGCCGGAGAGAATTTGCACCGCAAAACCGATCCATTCACCATCAAGTAGAACAATCCCTTCATGCTCCGGTCGCGCATCACCACGGCCAGATCCGCGTCGGTGTGCAGAAATTCATTTTTAATCTCCTGACCGGTTTTGATGGCGATGATCTCGATGCCCTGCTTCCATTCGATGATCCGCAGCCCGTCCAGGGGAATCGTGGGATATTTGACCTCGAACATTTCCCGGCCTGGCTGATCAACCGCCGCAAGGTAAAAGAACGGCCGGGCGGAATCCGCCAATTCCACTTCCAGAAGATGGCCTAACACGCCGGGGAAGACCGCGGCCCGCCGGGCTGCCTCTGATGAAAAAAGAATATTCAAGATCCCGGCTGGGACACTCATCTTTCCGCTCATGCGTTCTGCCCGGCGCTGGCGTTGCCATTGGTTGAAGGACATGGGCTGATGCAATCCCCCCTGCGCGTCCGGGGGAATCACTTGGTACAGGCCGGGAACCTCGGGATCTTCCACCCCTTGCCCATTCTCCGGAATGGAAAACTGCACGTAATTCACCCGCTTGGCCCGCGGCCCGGGATCGGGGAAATGCGCCACCAGCGTGTATCCGCTTCCCACCCCTCCCCCGTGCCGCCGGATGACGATGGTTCTCCCGGCGGGCGGATAGGTGGTCCAATAACTAAACAGCGACGTATTCAATGGCGTGGCGGGATACACGATTCCCTTTGCCACTTGGGGGACAGGAGGCTCTTCTGCGGAAGAGGCGGAAACCACGTCGGTACTGGAGGGGATTTCATGAAACCACCGCCATTCCTTGGAATTGTCCGCCAGCAGGAAGCTCTCATGGTCGATCGCGTAAGTCGGGAGGATCAGTACAGCCGATGCCGCCTGACTCGCGAAGAGGTAATCCCCCTGCGCGTTCCGCGTGGTCAGCACCGCGGCTTGCCAGTCCGGATACAGGGACAGCACTTGGTCCCGCGGGGACTGGAAACCCGTAAGCGGAAATTCGAAATAATAAAAAAAGGTGTAGGGATGCGAATCCCCGCTCATTCCAAACTCTTCCCATAACTCGCCGCCGCGCGAATTGGGATCATCGCGTTCGGCCAGCAGAAAGACACCGCCCCATACGGAAGGCACCGGCAAACCGGAGGGCGCTTTCCAGCCCGCCTCTGGCAGGGACTCCTCCTCCGTGACATCCCAAACCTGGGACGGGGCTTTTTTGGGATATCCGAAGCGTTCAAGCATTTCGCGTAAAACGATCGGCCGGCCTCCCCGGTTGATATTAACACCCTGGCTTTGCAGCATGGGGGGAATCTGGAAACGGTCCTCACTGCTGGTTGCCGAAGCCACCGGGGAAGCGGAATGGAAGGGGATGAATTGTTGAGTGGTTTCACCTTTCTTTTCGGGGTACATCTTCGGATCTACCCCCGGAAACAAGGCTTCCAGGCGGGGAAGCCAGGGATCCCTCGTCCAGGCAAGCCGATGGGGCTGGATCATTTGGGATTGCGTGGGGACTTGCAGCGATTCGAAGGCCCGCACGATCCGCCCATAAAATCCCTGGTGAATCCCGCCGGGGTACCCCAACCGGTTCATGCTCTCCATCCAGGGGATGGCCAAGAGCAGCAATGGTTCCAATTCGGACAGGCTGATCCGGAGCCGGTTGTCATCCGCAACCAGGCCGCGCAATCCACTTTGCGTGAAGATAATGGCGCGGTAGAGATCCGGCAACAACGCCGAGACTTGGAACGGACGGTTTTTCCCCCATTCCGCCTGGTACACCGAGGCACAAAACAGCGACGTGCTGCCCAACGCCGTGCCTAAAACCAGCCGCTCGTCCGCTTCCAAGTCTATCGGATTGACCGAGGCGCAATAAGCGGATAGCCGGTTCCGCCAAAGATTGATCTGGTTGTTGGGATCATGCCGGTCGATGGTGTCGAAACGGCTATACACCACGTCGTAGGCCATCACGCCGGCCGCCAACAAAAAAGCCTGGCGTTTCGTCACCGGAGAAACGTCCAGCGTAGCCCGCGGCGATCCGGGCCCATCTTGGAGATCTTTCAGAATCCGGACAATTTCGCGTTTCAGGCCGTTTTGTGCCCATTCCAACTTTTCGATACCCGTAAAAGCCATCGTATCATATAAAATTTTTATATATAGTGAAAAATCTTTTTCGCTCAGCGCGAGCGGATGAAAATCCTCCCTTTCACTCAACGGCCCCTCTCCCAAGTACCAGGGAGAATCAGGATCATAATAACCAGTTACCCGCTGGTAAAACTCTTTCGCCCGGGCCTTGAAAAAATCCCGGATCAGCGTCCGCCGGACCCGTTGCATCCCTTCCCGGCTGTACAGTAAAAACGGATGTCCCGCCCGAAGTGCCTCGGTCAGCACCCGGTCGGGAACCGGTTGCGCAACCTGTGCCGGAATCCCCAAGGGGGAACAGGCTAAGGCTGACCACAATCCGATCAACCATAGGGAATGACCATAGCGTGTCAAATTCATGATGCGCCCGCGGTCAGGGAGCATTCTTTGCCGATTAGCGTAGAACCGTATCCCCAAAAACTGCCGTGACCGTTCTGAACTCGCGTGATATACTGTTTCGATAGACAATTACGCCTGCGTTCGCGTTGGTTTTTTGTGTTAAAGAATAACACAAAACTCACGAAGCGGCAGAAGGAGGAGATCATGATGGTTTCCTTCCCATCCCTCCTATCCACCAAAAATCTGGCTGTGATCCTCGTGGTAAGCATGGTTTCTGTCCTTCTCCTGGCAGGATGGAACTACATGGCGGCTTCGCGGATCAGCGAGGAGACTTTGCGGCAAATGCGCGAGCGCATGGTTTCCTGGCAGATCGAACGCCGGAACGTGAAAAATCCCCGGGTCTTGAACGCCATGCGGAAGGTCGAACGCCACAGGTTTGTCCCTTCCAGCCAGGTCCCCCATGCCTATGAAGACCGCCCCCTGCCTATCGGGAACCAGCAGACGATTTCACAACCCTATATCGTAGCCCTCATGACCGAACTGGCCGATCCCCAGCCCACGGATAAAGTATTGGAAATCGGGACCGGATCCGGTTATCAGGCCGCGGTCCTGGCTGAACTGGTTCAGGAAGTGTACACCATGGAAATCATCGACGCCCTGGCGAAACGGGCCGACAGCCTGCTGAAATCCCTGGGATACAAGAATATCCAGGTGCGGACCGGTGATGGATACAAAGGCTGGCCGGAGAAAGCCCCGTTTGATGCCATTCTCGTGACCGCCGCTCCGCCTGAAATCCCTCCAGAACTGATCAAACAACTGAAACCAGGCGGCCGCATGGTGATCCCCGTGGGCCGGGTCAATCAAGAATTGATCCGGATCACGAAAAAAGAAAACGGAGAAATCCAAAAGGAGCACATCATTCCCGTCCGTTTTGTGCCCATGATCGAAGGGGATGACAAAGAATAGGGTTTCGGCAATTTGACCGCCGGCAAGGAAAGACCGGTCCTGCCGCGGGAGCAAGACCGGTCTCAGTTTGTTTTTCACTTGCAGAAAGGGCTAGGAGGATTTCATTCCGATCCTCCTTCCTCTTTTTCTTGGCGGGGAGCGGATTGCCGGCGCGGGATTCTCTCCACTAAATCATTCAGTTTCTCTTCCAACGCGCTCAAGCGTTGATTCAAACTCTCGATCTGGCCATCCAGGCTTTCCTCTGGTGCGGGGCCTTCGAAACGCTCTGGACGAGGTTTCCTCTCATCCCGCAGGGCCTCTCTTTCGGGAGATCCGGTCTCCCGATCACCCTGGTCCCGTTCGACGCGTTCCCGTTCCCCTGCGGGGATCTCCCGCCGCTCCCGGAGATCAGGACGCCGGGCTTCCACTCCCTGCCGTTCCCGCAGAAAGCGGCGGAACCGTTCCATCGCGGGGCGTTCTCTCTCAACGGGGCCGCCCGGACCGGCTTCCTTCAAGTCCCGGCGAAAAGCAGGGCGGGGAGGCACACCGGCCTTCAGCATTTCGGCCATCCATTTTTGCGCCAAGTCCGGATCCCATACCCACAGCCGGCGCATCATACGCCGGGGACGTAGACGCTCGCTTTGGAATTCAAATTGTCCATCACCACGCCTTTCCCGGACTCTCTGGCAGTAAGGGCAATTCTCGCAAAATGGACATCCCGCCGTCCCGGTTTCGCTCTTCTCTCCCCCGCGATAACCCGGCCCAGATGGAGGCTGGGCTTCCCGATTCAACGGGCCTTGATCCCTGCCACGTCCAAAGGGCGGTTGATCCCCTTGCGCCCTCGGTCCCCGGCCGCCACCGCGCCCAAATCCGCCACCAAAGCGGGGCCCCGGCCCTGCCGGATCGCGCGGGTCCCCCGCGGGAGGATCCACCCGGGGCGCCTCGCCTGGCCCGCCCCCGCCGGGACCGCTTTCCTGGTGTGGCGGAGCAATATCCGGCCCCCGCCCTTCCGGCTGCCCGCCGCCTTGCGCCCAACCCGGCAAGGCCATCGCGCCAACCACCAAGACACTGGCGAATAGATACACGGCTACACGTTTCTGATTCATCGTATTTCCCCTTTCTGAATGGAAGCATCGGTTTGAAGTGGATTGGTAAACCGTTCTGCAAGGTATAACGAGAATCCCGGGGATTTATTGAGCGAGAAGATATTTTGTCCCATCCGGCCATTGAGTCTGTTTCGGCGGATTCAACTATTTTCGTATAGGTTCCGGAAAAAAACAGTTCATCTGATAAGTACGTCCATTTTCCGAACGCATGGCCGGGTATCGATTCAACGATGGGGAAAGTGCTCCATTTTATCCCTTCTCTCATGGGTCGAAGGCCAGGGGGAGAGAAATACTCTTGTGGTACAAGCATCATGCTTGCGCATTCCTATGAACCTCGCCTATTCTTAGGGCCCCATTCAAGGGAGCGCCCAGGGTATCAACCCCGGGCAAAATGTCTCCGGGATGCCCCCCCCTCATTCCCCCTCCCCTTCCAGGGCACGTAAGCCGTGTTTCTTCATCAATTCCTGAAGGTAGCGGCGGCTGATGCCGGCCATGAGGGCGGATTGGGTGACATTGCCCTCGTTAATTCGCAACAGCGCCTGGAGATATTCATACTCGAATCCTTCCCGGGCCTTGATGAAGCTCACCTGGGTGGGATCGAAAATCGGCGAGGGGACCGCGGCCGCGGGAGTCTCCATCAGGGATTGGGGGAGGTCGCTTTCCTCGATGAGTCCCGACTCGCGCAGAATCATGCAGCGTTGGATGACATTTTCGAGTTCGCGCACATTACCCGGCCAGGAATAATTCATCAGCCGCTTGAGCGCATCCACCGAAATGCCCTCCACGGCGCGGTTCAATTTCTGATTGAACCGGCTGATGAAATGCTTGGCCAGCAGGGGGATGTCTTCATTCCGTTGCCGGAGCGGCGGGAGATGGATGTCTACAATGGAAAGGCGGTAGTAGAGGTCTTCCCGGAACTTTTTGGCTTGTACGTCACCTTTCAGGTCGCGGTTGGTGGCGGCAATCAGGCGAAAATCGACCGGCTTGGGGGTCACGCTGCCCACGGGCCGTACTTTTTTATCCTCCAACACCCGCAGCAAGGTGGCCTGCAAGTCCAAGGGCAGATCGCCGATCTCGTCCAGGAACACGGTCCCCCCATCCGCCGATTCGAGGAGCCCGGTTTTCCGCTGATGCGCGCCCGAGAACGCGCCCTTCTCGTGGCCGAAGAGCTCGCTTTCAATCAGTTCGCGGGGCAGGGCGCCGCAGTTGATGGCCAGGAACTTTTCTTCTTTCCGGTCCGAATGGCTGTGTATGGCGCGGGCCACCAGTTCCTTGCCTGTGCCGCTTTCGCCCAGAATCAACACCGTGCTGTCGGTGGGGGCCACTTTTTCGATCAGCCGGTAGAGTTCCTGCATGACATGGCTGCCGCCGATCAGATCGGCCATGCCCTGCCGTTCTTCCAGGACTTGCGTCAAGTAGCGGGTGCGGTCCAGCAAGCGTTTGCGCTCCAGCGCGTTGCCGACGATGTGCAGCACTTCGTCGTTGTTGAACGGCTTGGTGATGTATTCGTACGCGCCCCGCTTCATTGCCTGGACCGCGGTCTCGATGGTCCCGAAGGCGGTCATCATGATCACCGCCGTGTCGGGCGAGACTTCCTTGATCCGGTCCAATACCTGGAGGCCATCCAGGCCGGGCATGCGGATGTCCAGCAGAATTACATCGTAGCTCTCTGGCGCGAGCAGCTTCAAGGCCTCTTCGCCCCGGTTGGCCGTGTGGACCGTGTAACCCTGGTCGCTCATCAGCCGCTTGAGGATATGGCACATCCCCGGCTCGTCGTCCACCACCAAAATCATGCCCCGGTGCAGTCTTCCCATGCTCGCTCCCTGATTTCTCCGCGGGGTATCGAAAGTCACCCCGATTGTGAATCTCCGTTGTTTTTCGTCTTTTCGATCTATCGGAATCATACTCCAGGGAAGGGGGGATGACTATATTTTGGATTCATCCAAGAATGTCATCTCCGCGAAAGCGGGAATCCAAGAGAAAACGTTGCTTTCTTCCTTTTCACAAAATGACGAGGAATCCATGACTTTGCATTTCCTCGGCCCGTAACTATTCAACATCACCAATCGCAAAACCATCCCCTCTCCCTCTGGGGAGGGCCAGGGTGAGTGAATACAGAAACATGCGATTCCCCCCCACGATTTCAACGCATCCTCCCCTCTCCACTGTAATGATGCCAGTCCCGCTTCTATAATTTTCCATTTCACGCGAGACGCCGGGATTCCCCAACTCCCGATGGCGCTTGTCCATTTTCGATTCATCCCAAAGGATCCGAAGAACCATGACCGATATCAAGAAAAGCACCCGGGACGAACGCATCGAGCTCATCCAGCAACTGCGCGCCCAAGGCGTCAATCCCTATCCCGGACGCTTCGAGCGCACCCACACCCTGCTTCAAGCGCTGGAACTGCCCGCGGACCAGCCCGGCGTCCGCGTCGGCGGGCGGATCATCGCCATCCGCAAGATGGGCAAACTCAGCTTCGCCCACATCCAGGACGCCGCCGCCAAGATCCAACTCTGCTTCACCCTCAACGAACTGGGCGCGGAGCGGTATGCGTTCTTCAAGAAATACATCGATATCGGCGACTTCGTGGGCGTGGAAGGAACGACCTTTCTCACCAAGACCGGCGAAAAGACCATCAATGTCCAATCCTTCCAGCTCTTGTCCAAGGCCCTGCTGACGCTCCCCGAAAAGTGGCACGGCCTCACCGATCAAGAAAGCTGCTACCGCCAGCGTTACCTCGACCTGATCATGAATCCTGAGTCCCGCCGCCGCTTCGAGATCCGCCGCGGCCTGATCCGCGAAATCCGTCAGTTCCTGGAAGCGCACGATTTCCTGGAAGTCGAAACCCCCATTCTCCAAAACAAACCCTCGGGCGCGATGGCCCGCCCCTTCATCACTCACCACAACGCCCTGGACATCGACCTCTATCTCCGCATCGCGCCCGAAACCTACCTCAAGCGCCTCATCGTGGGCGGCTACGACCGCGTCTTCGAGTTCGCCCGCTGCTTCCGCAACGAGGGTATCTCCACCGCCCACCTGCAGGAATTCCTCATGCTGGAGTATTACGCCGCCTATTGGGACTACGAAATCAACATGGATTTCACCGAGCGGCTGTTGAGCGCCGTTTTCGAGAAGGTCTTGGGAACCCTGCGGGTGGAATACCTGGGCCAGACCATCGATTTCACTCCGCCATGGCCCCGCAAGAGCATGCGTGAGGTCATTCTGGAGGGAACCGGCATCGACATCGAGACCTGCCGCACCAAGGAGGAATTGCTGAGCCGCGCCGCGGCCCAAAACATCTCCCTGGCCGATATCGACGTGGCGGCCCTGGGCTGGGGCGCGCTGGTGGATGCGCTCTACAAGAAAACCTGCCGCCCGGCCATCGTCTCCCCGCTATTCTTGACCGCGCATCCCCTCGAACTCTCGCCCCTGGCGCGCGCCAACGACGAAAACCCCGGCGTCACCGACCGCTTCCAACTGGTGGCGGCCGGGATGGAGATCATCAACGCCTATTCGGAACTGGTAGATCCGGTGGACCAGCGCCGCCGCCTGCTCGAGCAGCAGGGTTTGCGCGACGCGGGCGACGACGAGGCCATGCCCTTCGACGAGGACTACGTCCGCTGCATGGAATACGGCATGCCGCCCATCTCCGGCTGGGGGATGGGCATCGACCGCCTGGTGGCCCTCCTCACCAACGAGGAGAACATCAAGAACACCGTCTATTTCCCCCTCATGCGGCCGGTGTGAGGCGGATTCGGCATGAGGAGTAAAGAAACCGCCCCTGGGTGATAGTCCCGGGGCGTCTCCTCCTCATTCAATCCCCATCAGGGCTGCAAGTTTTCCGATTCTTTCACCCCGGCGGTGAGGTCGGAGATGTCCCAGATGTGAACCGCGTTGCCGTTCATGGTTAGATATTTCTTTCCATCCGGGAATATTTTTACCACCCGATCCACTTGATGGGGTGAATTCTCGCTATCCGTCTTGACAGGAAGCAC
>ERZ795060.1764-NODE-1764-length-24183-cov-64.894977_pt1 | contig 24183 bp, 21 predicted proteins | sample MGYA00375144_ERZ795060 | MGnify/ENA primary metagenome ERZ795060 (study PRJEB30189, sample SAMN05720157) | activated sludge metagenome | isolation source: anaerobic digester from wastewater treatment plant | place: Japan | collected 2015-05-15 ...
CTTTAAATCCCACATAGTTCAGATAAAACCCACTTTTACATTAATATACTATATTATAACTATAATATAGTGATTTACATAAGTTTATTTTAATATTCTTTGTTCACTTTTGTGTTCTGAAATACGTATTTTTTGCATTAAACTACCGGTAGATTTCTGTGATCACAAAAATTTTTAGGCTGCAATATTGGTTTTATCAAACTTCCTGCGAACATAACACAAAATTAAACTTCGCAGCAATTTTAATATATGTATGAATCCATGTCTTTCTCAATTCCTAATACAGCTTTTGTATAGTTATTTTTGTTCTCAACAATATAGAAATAAATTGAATCTTCTTCATCAACTATAGTAAGTTGTAATTCTTTTCTACATTTTTCTAATTTTCCAATTGTTATTTCACCCTCAAAAACTGAATTTTGCACCCATGTAAAATATCTTTTTAGAATTTTTCTAACTTTATTTACTCTCTCTTCGCTTATATCATAAGTAACAATCACAAACATAACTACCACCAAGCTTTCAATGGTTTATATATCTCATCTTTAAGAAGATGTTTAATTAGCTTATAACACTCTAATCTAATTAGAAACCTATATGACACATTTCTTCCTAATTTTCTATGTTTTATGGTAGTCTCCATCTTATTATCAAACTCTTTTATAAATTTTTCTCTTCCAGACTCAGTAAGATAGCAATAATTAACATCTTGTTCAAAATCTTCATCTTTCAACATATTATTGTTTATTAGTCTGAAAATAATGGGATCTGCAATCAAAGGCTTAAAAATTTCAGATATATCAAGGCTGAGAGAAAATCTTCTTTCTCTTGGCTCATGAAGGTAACTTATTGTAGGATTAAGTTGAGTCTTGTAAATCTCTGAGAGTACTGCAGAGTAGATTAAAGAATTACCAAAAGATATTAAAGCATTAATAGGATTTGTAGGAGGATGCTTTTCTCTTCTTTCAAAAAGAAATTTCCCTTTTAGAACTAAGTTAAATGACTGATAATAGGTATCTCTTGCCCTTCCTTCACACCCCATTAATTCATCTATATCCTTACAATTCATTGCTTTTTCAAGTTCTTGGCTTATTTTTAGTATGGACTCATCAGTATCTTTATACTCTCTAAGATTCCTTTGCATATGGAAAAGAGCTCCTTCAACAAAGGAATATGCAAGGTATAGTCTTTCTTCTTTATTTAAATAATGTTCTACCTGCTTAACTAATAACTCTCCAGATACATTCTTCTCACGAGGGAAATAGGATCCTGAATAGTATCCATAATAGTTATATATATGGATAACAATATTATTCTGAGCAAAAAAGTTTAAGGCTTTTGTATTCATCTCTACTTCACCAAATAGATGGATAGAGTCAATATTCTCTATAGGGAAAAACTTTCTTTCTCCGCTATTAGTTTCAAAATACACTGTATTTTCCTTACGTTTTATAGCTCCATTGGAAAAGATATATAAATCTTTACCCATTCAGATTACTCCCTCACAAAACAGAACTCATAATAGGCACATCTTTTACAATATTTTTTCTTCTCTACAGGTGGTGGTGTCTCCATTTTTATTATTTCTTCTATTCTTTTAATGGCATCTTCAATCTTTTTTTCTTCTACGGGAGTGAGTTCTACAATTTCACGTCTCTTTTGCTTGGGATAATTTAGTACTCCTTTTTTCTGAATTCCCAGTTTCTTTAAGTAATAAAGATAGTAAAGGATCTGCATTCTGTTTGGCTCTTCCAACTTATTACTATATTTAATCTCTCTTATTTCGTCCTCATTTAATATGTCAATACTTATAAGATCATCTATTAATACTCTTCTTTTCTTCTCTTTAGGATAGCTAAATTCATCTAATAATTTTCCTAAAAGTACTTTTTCAGATGTATGTTCCATACCTATGCCTCTATCAAAGAGCCAGAGCTTCCTCTCACATACAAAGAGATAATTTATTTTTATCCCTGTAACTCTAAAATCTTGTGAAAACATGATATATTTTTAGTTATTCTCTTTTTCATTAGATAATATTTTCTATAGATACCTCTGGGATAAGCCCTAAGTCTTTACTATATTTCAGATTTATGAGAAAAACCTCTAAGCCTAAGTCTTCATCTATATGAATTATATTCTTAGCATAATCTTTAATCTCAAGAGGAACATTAACCATAAAATCTTTGAGCTCTTTCATCCCTTTTATTTTTTTCAAAGAGTTTTTAGAACATATATTTTCCTGTATTTCTATTAATTTTTTTCTATTAGCCTGATAAATCTCTATAGGAATCGCATCTATACTAGAAATTTTTCTAAAGATTCTTTCAGCTTCTATTTTACTTTCAGCTTTATATCCTACTTGTAGTAGCTTTTGATAATTTTGAAATTTTTTGTAATAGTTTGTGTTTTTCAAAGAGTCAAGGGAATATATTTCTTCAACTAAAGATCTCTTTATTTTTTCATCCAATATTTTGTTATTGATATCAAAAAGAATATCATATGTAGTATCAACCAATGAAGAGTCATATACATATGCTTTCCCTGATGGTTCTCCAGAACTCCCTAAAATAACAATATTAGCAGTATCTTCCAAATATACTCTTTTCCTATATATTCTCCCCATTCTTTGAATCAAAGCATCTATAGGAGCAAGCTCTGAAAATAACATATCAAAGTCTATGTCCAAAGATGCTTCTACAATTTGAGTAGAAACCCATATACATGGATAATTATCTTTTTCGTCTGAGAAAATCTGATTTTCTTTTTCAGTCCTATCCTTCCAGATAAGTCTTGAATGTAAAAGATTTATTTTTCTATTCTCTTTACCTTCTGGTACTTTGGAAAGTAAAATTTTATATATGTTTTGAGCTTTTTTAACAGTATTTGTTATTACCAAGATTTTCTTCCCCTTTTCATAGTTCTCAACTATCTCATCAGCTACATCTTCTATACTCTTGTCAGGATAATATTTCAATATATGAACCGGATTCTTAACACTATTCTCCTCAATAAGCTCAGAGATATCTCCTAAGTGTTCTTTTAAAATTGGATAAATAGTAGCACTCATTAAACAAAATTTCCCTCCAATATCATTTATCTTTTTTAGCCCCTCAATAATAACGGCTAAAGATTCAGAGGTATATGATTGGGGTTCATCTATTACTATCTTTGTATAAGGGAGAAGGGAAAATATCTTTTCATAGCCATGAAAATAGAAAAATGAGCTAAAAATCTGATCTGCAGTACTAACAGTTACAGGATAGGATAACTGTCTTGAAGAAAACGTATGATACAAATGTTCTTTGATGTCACTATCTGAATCTTGAATTTCTTCAATCCCATAGTAAGTGCAATCAGCATGTAAAAGTCCTACTTTATCCTTACCAAAAATATCTTTAAACCGTTCATACATTGCATTTACAGACACTCTTAGGGGAAGAGTGTAAATAGCCTTACTATTACCTATCCAATTAATTGCAAACTCTGTTTTCCCACTTCCGGTAGGAGCAGTGAGTAGTATGTTCTTATTTCTTAAATGCATCGCCTTTATCTGGAAAGGTTTTAACCCAACAAATCCTGGCTTTTTATTTAAATACAAAACCAAAGCATTCTCACAATTTTCAATTCTATCTCTCTCTACTTCTACATGAGCAGAAGAGGAATGGTCAAATCTGTATAAAAAGCCTTTAAGTAGAATAAACTTTAATTTCTTTTCTAAATCTTCTATCTTCCCTCTCTCTTTAATGAGACTTAAATAACTGTCTCCCAACATTTCACCATCGCCAAAATTTTTATCGTATCTTTTTACCCATGAGAGATACTCTGTTTTATTCAGAATTTCATCTTTTAAATATTTTTTGAGATATCCTTCATCAAAATCAAAATTTCTATAATGGTGATATATTATGGCATATATGAGCATAAAGATATCTTCCATATTATTTTGAAGCTTTTCCCTTAGAGTTTTCTTAGGAAGAAAAGCAGGAGACAAAAAATTATGAGGGACCTCTCGTGTTAAATTAGACTTTAAACTTTCTTCCCCCAAGAGTTTCCTAATTTTGTTTTGGAATAAGGAATTTACCTTCCCTAAGTCATGATAGAGAACTGCAATTTTCAATATTTCCCAGAATCTTTCAGGATCATAACTTTCCCTCTTTAGAATTTTGTTTATTTCTTCAGAATATTTTTCTTTTAATAATTCAAGGTTTTTTAAAAGTAAGCAAGTATGTTCTTCAAGGGTCTCTACAAATATCTTCCCATTCTCACGGAATGTCTTTGCATAGATGATATCAATCTTCTCCATTATAATCCCCTACTAACTCTACTAAATCCCCTTCAGAGTCTATAATTATCTCTCCAAAAAGTGTCCCCTCTTCTACATATACTGTGTCTATTTTTTCAAAGTATCTTAAATCGTTTTTAATTGTATATTTAAAAGGTATCCTAAAATTAATTCCAATTAGTTTATATCTATCTGCAGTTTCCTGTTTAAGATATATAGGATTCCTTATTTTGTAGAAATCAAGACCTGTCTCTTTCTTTTCAATATCTACAAAATTTATTTCATCAATTCTTGCTATGTCCTCATATCTTCCTATGGCAGGAAATGTATCAAAAACCATTGTTTCTATTTTCTTCAAATACTCATAAGCCATATTTATATGTAAAATAAGAGACACATTATATAAGTTTGCTACATAGAAGGGAGATTTAATTAAAGACTTATTATACTCTGAAAGAATTATTCCTTCTTTTTCTTTTCTTATTCTGTCAAATTTGTAAAATGTTTGTAAATCATAAACTACACTCTCATAAAATCCCTGTATTGAAATGCTAATAGGAATATAGTCCCCAGCTTGCAGAATTTTATGGATCCATCCTTTTATATGAGAATAGGTAGGTAATGGAAAAGTATCTACAAAATTATAAGAAAGAGGTTTCCTATAATTAGCAAATTGTTGATATAGCTTTAATTTAAGCACTTGCATAGAATTCCCTTACCTCATCTTTTAATTTATTAAATAACTCGCTTATATCTACAGCATTTTTAAATTCATCTTCATTTTGCCAATATCCTTTCAATAAACCGATATGTGTATAATCTCTAACTAATTTATCACTAATTTGAGTATTTAGCACACTATCAAGCAATTCGTTATTTATCTTAAATCTTTTAGTAGAAGCATCTAAGGAGACTTTAACTCTATTTAAGAAGAATGGATTTTTAACCGGGTATATACCACCAATCACAAAGATAGGATTTAGATTTTCAATACGTCCTTTTATCTCTCTATTCATAACTTTTAATGCATCAAGGACATTTTGCACTCTTTTAATTCTTGTTTCATTATCCAACTCAATATTTTCATTCTCATCTTTACCTATCCTATCCAAATCTATTGTTATAGTATAGGTATATAAAGAATAATGCTGTTCAAATTGGAAAGGATTAGGATCAGAGTTTATCCTATCAGCAAAATTTTTGTTCGTTCCAAATTCCAAATCATTCAAATAAGGTTCCAAAGAAATTGCAGGTGAAAATCTAACTACTGCTGCCCTCGTTAAAGCCTTTTCCTTTTTCTCTGTTTTCATATATCCAAAAAGATCCACCTCTTCATAGTCTCTTATATTTGCTTCTTCTTTAAATTGAATTACTTCCTTTTCCTTAGTCAAAGGTGCTTCTTTTACTCCAAACAAATTCTGAAGAGCTTTAAATAATTCATATCTTAAAGCTTGACGGGACATATAGGTTAAAGAATAACCTTCTCTTGTTAATTTTTTTAATTCTGAGATGTTTCCTACTCCTTCTCCATAATTCAAGCTCATAGCCTCAAAAACTACAGTTAGAGTCAAACCACCTTTTTTCATCTTTTTACCTCCTCATCAATTATTTTTTTCTTTGAGGTATATCTGGTTAAGATTCCATTTACGAAACTGTAACCATAAGAAAGGAACACATCTTTTTCACTAATAGCTTTTACAAAAAGGCTCGGAATTTCAAGACCATAGCTGAGATAAAGTCTAAACACAAGATTCATAAATCCATCTACATTTTCGGTTCTTAAATGAGAAAGGAGTTTATAAGTTATAGATGGAATTTTGTTCTCATGTTCTTCATTAATAAGCTTTTCCGCCAATTCCTCACCTTTCTTGAACATAAACCAAAGCTGTTCCTCACTTCTTGATGTCGTCATTATTTCACCCCCAGTCTTTTTAAATTTTTGGAAGTAGTCACTAATTATCAGATTTAAAGTGTGCAGATTAAATGGATTGTAGTATATTTTAACACTATTATTGGTCCCTTTTAAGTTCTCCACAAACAAGTAATCTAAAAAACTTAAGTAATCATAGCTTAAATTATTTGTAAGAATCTTCTCTAACAATTCCAAAGTTATATCTCTATATTTATCTTTAATAACATAGAATCTATTAGAAATATCCTTAAAATTTCTTCCAGACTGATCTTTTAAAAATTCTGCTTTTGATCTACTTATATTAAAAGAGAAAACTTTTGGAAGTACGTCCTTGTTACTCAAATCAAGCTCTATAAAAGCAATATTTTGAAGTGAATAATTACTTTTTTCAAGTTTTTCACTTATCAGTAAGTCCTTGAAAAAATCTATAAAAATGTTCTCATCCAAATTTTCTCTAAGTTTAGATTGCAATAGCACATTATTTTTATAAAGATCAATTACAGATGTATCACTATTCACAAAAAAATACTTATCCTCTCTTGCAGATTTAGTAAAACCTCTAAAAGTACAGAAATACATCAACTCACATATCTCACATAGAGGGAGCTTTGCATTAAAATTCCAGAAAAAGTTTAAAGCATCAAGATTAACACCAGTAAAAGGAGAAAGTCCCGTATCAAAAGCCACCTTTTCTTTTGCATTCCTCTCCCCACAATTCATACACAAAATGTTTTTTTCAAGTCTATTAGTTCCTTCAATTATTTTATCTTCAAATTCTTCCTTAAATTTAACTTTATAATCCGAGGTAATTGCCCTATTCAAAAAATTCTTCTGACCATATATTCTCCCTAAATATATCTTTACATCATTCTCTTTGAATCCTTGTTTGTTTTTCTCAATAATTTCCAAGATTCTTGATAAATATTCTTTAAATACTTCAGGATTACTTTTTACTTCATTTAGAGAAGGCAACTGAAATTTCTCCCCTAAGAAATTTTTTAGCATTGAGAAGTTAGTTGTTCTTTTTTTGATATCTTTATAACTTTCTTCTATATCATTTTCAAATATTTCTTTAGCCTCATATTCTAATTTCTTTAATATATCTTTACAACGTTCTAAGATCTCGTCAGTTCTTTTATACCTCTCATAGGCAGAATCAAAATATTTATCAGAAAAACCCACTAATACATCTCTTTCAAATTCAATATAATTTTTACCAATATAAACAATTCCCTCATTAGAAAGTAGATTTTCTCCCTCCTTTAAATCTGTCCTTCCTTCAAACAATATCAGTAAGAAGCCAGTGATACCCGCATTAAAAAGCCAATCTGAGAGATAAACTTTTTCCATTCACACCACCTCCACCATACCAAAGCCCTGAGCCCTTCTCAGACCAATGCCAAGCATATAAAGATCCCTTAAATCTTCAGGATCACCAGAAAGTTCAAAAGTTCCTGAGAAACAAGTAAATGTATAAATCTTGGGCTCTGTATTTTTCTCTCTCACCCTATGCTTAACTACTTCTTTTCTTATTTTTATAGGTTTAAAATTTATCATTTCTTTTATCCCCATTCCCCTAACTCCCTTTAGAATGGAATCAGAGATATAGTTAAACTCTCTAAGGAAATAAACAAATCTTTCATCAGAAGAAGAAAGTAGATTCCCATCCTCATCTATGGGAAGTAAAGGTTCTTTATTTTTATCTTCCATCAAAATGGGAGCTGAGGTCTTAAAAAATACTTGATTTTCATTTATCTCTTTCTCTCTCAAAAGAACTACATTTTTCATCTTAGAGATCATCCCATCTCCAACTTTGAATGGATATAATCTTTTACTTAGCAGTCCGTTATATAGATCTACTATAAAGCCCATATCAATACTGGAGACAAAAAATTCAACAGGGCTTTTTAGATAAAGTATCTCTTTGTCCTTCTTAAATTCTTCTTTATCATGCTGAAATCTTACTGCAAAGCAAAATGGCTTTGGAGCTTTATTTGTTCTATCATCGTAATGATATAATTTTTCCAGATATTCCTTTCCAAGTTCTGTAGTACTAAGAGCATCTTTTATTAGTTTCATAAAATAGTTTCTGTAATCCACAGGAAGGATATCCCCCTCATAGATCACCTTTAACCTCATACCTCATCACCCCTTCTTTTAATAGATCTCTTTAAGCCTTTCAATCTCTTCTTTTATCTCTTTTCTAAGAGATTCAGGTTCCAATACCTCTGCATGAGCACCATGGCTCATAACCCATCTTTTTATCTCTACAGGATTTGCAGTGAGTTCCAGAATAATATCCCCATTTTCTAACTCTATAATTTTTTGGGTTTCATGCCAGATTCTTTCCTTTATCCATTTTGCCTCATAAGAATCAAATCTTATTTTTATCTTCTCTGCATTCCCCTTAAACATTCTGAAGGCACTATTCAAATACTCTTTGATATTAAAATTATCTGGCATAGTGAAGTTTTCCTTTAAAACCTCTACCTTCTCAATTCTATCCAACGCAAAATCTCTTATTTCTCTTCTAAAATGACAATATCCAAAAAAATACCATACTCCCTGATAGTTATATATGTGATATGGATCTACCTTTCTTTGCTTCCTTTCTCCTGAGGATATAGTATAGTAATTTATCAGTATTCTTTTTTTATCCCTAATGGCAGTGAATATCTTTTCAAAGGTCTCTTTTATATCTACTTTTAGTTTTATAGGAGAAAGAGATACAGAAAGAGCCATCTCTAAGCTCTCTGGATTTACTAAAGCCTCATCTACAAAGAGTTCTTCTAATTTTTTTGCTAATTTTTGAAGGTCTTCTACAAAGAGTTCTTCTAATTTTTTTGCTAATTTTTGAAGGTCTTCTTCTAATGGTGTATCCTTAAACTGTTGCATCAAATTAGCACTGATAATGAGTGCTAAAACTTCACCAGAGGTTAATGGAGGAAATGGAAAATTACAATTTTCAGTGAGATAATATCCATTTCTTTTTCTATCATATTCAATGGGTAGTCCAAAATCAAACCTCAAACTTTGAATATCCCTTTTTATAGTCCTCTCACTAACCTCTCCTAATTCATATGAAATTTCCCTTACTAATCTTTCTAAACTGGGATAATTTTCATACTGAATCTTGGAAAAGATTTTATATAATCTTAAAAGAGTACTTTTCTTTTGCAAATCTTTATTCCCCCTTCTTAAAGATATTATTTAATTATAGCCCCTAAAGAAGTTTATATGAATAGGTTTATTCATATAGGCTAAGACAGAACCTACTAAATTTTCTCCTTTAAATCTAAAGTCCCATCCAAGACTTACCGATTTAAACTTTAAAACTTCTGCATTTTCAATCTCTTTAAGGAATGATATGGCTTTATCTATATAGTCTTCCTTAAATTTTCCTTTTTCAGAATGAGCTCTTAGTATATAGCTCTCTACTAATTTATTATGAAGGAGTTCATAGGCAGAAGATAAAGAGATAACATCAAGCCCATCTACTTTCCCATTCACAAATACCATTATCCCTTTTTGTTCTTTTATATAATGGAAGCTTTGTATCTTCTCTTCTAATGTTCCTTTTTGCTTATCTAATACATCTCTTAAAGCTCCAGTATTAGAGTGTACTGCATGTTTCTCATGATATTTATAGATCTCATCCCATATCTTTCCCTGGTCACTTTCAAAATTCCCCTCATTTATTAATGAATTAAAAACAGCTTCATTCTTATGCTTCCTTATATCTGATGGTATAACATAATCTGGTTCTTCAAAAGTCTCTGATGAGTAGTGCCATCTTCCTTGTTCAGTACAGCTTACAGGGATTATTACCTCCGAATTTTTCTGGACTAAAATAGAAGTGTTAAGAACTCTATTTTGCCTTCCTCCTTTTAATTCTTCTCCATCCATAATAAATACTGGTACATCTAATTTATTTACCACCTTTAGATTTGGCACCATACCTGATTTACTTACTTCTTTTATAAAAAATTTTTGGGTCTTTAGAGCTTCTTCTAAAGTTATAAAATTGGGGACTTTTTCTATCTCCATAAATAGAGGAATCATGGCAACATTCTCATACTTCTGGACTTCTCCTAATCTTATCTTTTGAACATAATCTCTTATTTCCATAAAAATAATCCTCCTTAATTTAAAATTTTTTCTAAAAAGGATTATAAAAAGTATGAGGGTCAGATTCTGACCCTTTGAATTTATATGGAAAATTATTCAACTTTTAGAAGGGTTTAAAGATAAAAAGAATATCTCAGAGTGCGTACCACTATAGTAGCAGATTGGAATTCTGGTCTTTCAAAATATGAAGAACTTTTATTTATTCAAAATACTGGTGGATATGCATGGGCACAGTTCCTTTATAATGAGCTTTACTACTATTATTACGGCTCTTCTCCAGCAAAATTGCCTTAAAAATTATTTTTTATTTTAGTTTTTAATTAACATTTACTGCTTCCTCATGGATCTAAAATTTCATGAGGAAGCAGTTTTCAAAAATTATATTATTCTCCAATTATCTTCACAAGGACTCTTTTTCTTCTTTTTCCATCAAATTCTCCATAAAAAACTTGCTCCCATGGACCAAAATCAAGCTTTCCATTAGTAATGGCAATTACTACTTCTCTTCCCATTATGGTACGTTTTAGATGAGCATCGGCATTATTCTCTCCAACATTATGATTATATTGACCATAAGGTTTTTCTGGAGCAAGCTTCTCCAGCCATATCTCAAAATCCTTATGAAGCCCAGGTTCATCATCATTTATAAAGACACTCGCAGTAATATGCATAGCATTACATAGAAGAAGCCCTTCCTTTATACCACTTTCTTCAACACACTTTTGAAGTGTATCGGTAATATTTACAAAGCCCCTTCTTGTAGGAAGCTCAAACCAGAGTTCTTTCCTATAAGATTTCATTCTTTTTCTCCCTTTTAAATATTTTTTATAGCCCTTTCAATAATTTCACAGGCTTTATCTATATCATCTGAAGAGACATCTTTATGGGTTATAAATCTTAAATTTTCTTCATCAAAGCTTGTAGAAAGGAGTCCATATTTTTTGAATTCATCAATAAATTGAGAGGCTTTTCCCTTCTTCACTTTTACTTTTAAAATATTTGTATCAGGCTCCTTTACATCAAAAATTGCTATCTCTTTTAAAAATTTATAAAGCTTCTTTGCATTTTCATGATCCTCTTCTAATCTATCTACCATCTTGTCAAGAGCAATAAGTCCACAGGACGCTACAACTCCAGCCTGCCTAAGTCCTCCTCCTAATCTTTGTCTATTCTTTCTTGCCCTCTCAATAAATTCCTTTGGACCTGTAAGAAGAGATCCCATAGGACAGGAAAGCCCTTTAGAAAGGCAGAACATAACAGAATCTGCATACTTAGCAATCTCTTTTGGATCTACTTTTAGAAAGACGGTAGCATTAAATATCCTGGCACCATCAAGATGGATAGGAATTTGATATTTTCTACTTAATTCATATACCTCTCTCATATAATCTAAGGGGAGAACCTTTCCTCCTGCTCTGTTATGGGTATTTTCCAAAACAATTAGTGATGTCTTTGGGAATACCCTACCTTCAGGTCTTATAGCCTTCTCTATCTTCTCTAAGGGTGCCATTCCATCCTCTCCATAGATTAGATGGGGCTGAACTCCAGAATTAGCAGCAAGTCCTCCTGCTTCATAATAAAACATATGAGATTCTGCCTCTAAAATTACCTCTTCGCCCGGTCTTGTCCAAGAAAGAGCTGCCAATTGATTCCCCATAGTCCCTGAGACTACAAATAGAGCAGCCTCTTTTCCTAAAATCTTTGCAGCCTTTTCCTCAAGAAGATTTACTGTAGGATCCTCTCCATAGCCATCATCCCCTACCTCTGCTTCATACATGGCTCTTCTCATCTCTTCAGTAGGCTTAGTTACAGTATCACTTCTCAAATCAATATACTTCATATCTTTCCACCTTTCCCATAAAATTTTCTAAAGTATAAACTCTAATTTAAATAAATGCTATTAGTTAATTATGCTTAGATTGTAACTCTTCTTCCAGAATATCCACAAAAATATCCGCAAGGTCAGGATCAAATTGAGTCCCTTTGCATCTTTTGATCTCTTCTATAGCCTCTTCTAAGGTGAGCACTCTCTTATAAGGTCTCTCACTGGTCATAGCTTCAAAGGCATCTGCAATACCTATAATCCTTGATTCCAAAGGGATCTCTCCATCAGACAGTCCATCAGGATAACCCATTCCATCCCACCTTTCATGGTGATACCGAACAATCTCTGCTACATCTTTTAATCCATCTACTTGGGATAAGATCTCTTCACTTTTTGTACTATGTATTTTTACAAATTCATACTCATCTTTTGTAAATCTTCCCTTTTTATTTAATATATCTTGAGGAATATATATCTTTCCAATATCATGTAATAAGCAAGCCCAGTATAACTTTCTCATCCTTTCAGAGTCAAAACCTAATTCTTCTGCAATTTTGAGTGCATACTTTGCAACCCTTTCTGAATGTCCCTGAGTAGATATGTCATAATATTCCAATGTTTTTACAAGAACAGAGATGATATTTGTTAAGGATCTCTCTCTTTCTCTTATATATTCATTAACGGCATAAAAAACAGAGATGCTTTTTCCAAATTGATCTATAATCTGCATATCTAAAGTATCAAAGGTATCTTTGCTTCCTATAAGAATATCTAAGGATAAATATCCTATCACTCTATCTTGCCACTTAATAGGAGTACCAAGAGATTCTTTTATAGGGATACAGTATTTCTGAAGTTTTTCAAAAAGCCCTGGGGAGTACCTTTCCCGTTTTAAAGGCTCTTTTATAATGATAGCTTCATCTTCTGAGGACAAAAACTCTTGTCTATTAAAGAGTGTACCTTCTATTTCTTTACTATGCCCTAATGTTTTTACAAGCCTAATGTTACCCTCTTCTAATTTAAAAACACTTCCTGCCTTTGCTTTTGGTATCATCTGTAAAGATAACTCTAAGACTTTTTCAAAAAAATCCTCCTCCCTCATTCTTAAAGTGCTGATCTCAAATATTCCTTCAAAATACCTCCAATATCTAAGGGTATCCTGAGTTGCTTTTTTTAACCTACTATTAAGAATTCTATTAAAAATTAGAAGAAGAACGGTAATAATTAAGGCTCCTAATATTATCCCTACTATTAATTTTAATAACCATTGGGGATAGGCTTCTTGCTGCTGAAGATATCTTTTAGTAAGAGCGTTCATTTCTTCTCTCTTTATCTTAGAAATTCCTTCATTTATTAAATTCAAAGTCTCTGAATTTCCTTTTAGAACAGCTGTATATAGATTGTTATAAGTAAAAGGCTCAGTTTTTGAGAATTTATATAGTAAATCGTATTTTACTAAGTAGTAATGGGCAGGTATATCATCCATAATAAAAACATCTATTTCCCTTCTCACTGCAGACTTTACTATATCCCCATAACCTTTATAAAATCTAAAGTGAAGATCTTTATTTTGAGAAAGAGCAACTTCTACAAGAGCGTCTCCTTCTTTTATTCCTACCACATAAGGTGTAATATCGCTAAGAGAAGAAATCCCTTTAAGATCAGTATTGTAGTAAATACTTGAGGTCATATGGAAAATAGGAGATGAGAAATCTAAATATTTCTCTCTTTCCTTAGTTTTGAAGATGGTATCTATAGCATCAGCCTTTCCTTCTCTCAGTTCTTCTTGAGCTACTTCCCAAGATAATGGGATTAATTCCACTTCAACTCCCATTATCTTGCTCCAAAGATTCCAAAAATCTACCGAGACTCCTACCAAGTGCCCCTTCTCATCTATAAAGGTAAATGGTGGATAATCTCTATCAGTAACTATTCGCAGCTTCTTTTGAGACGACGTTTCTGCAGGAGTAAAACAGAAAAGTAAGGATAAAATTAATAAGATTACTAATAATTTTTTCATAATCTCAATTTAATTATATTCTAAAAATTAAAAAATTTCAAAATAAGTAAATAGCTTTTTAGAAGGAGTTCTTGTTTTCTTTCCCCCATATTATTCCCCCTACAAAGATTCTTAAATTTATTTTATAATAATAAACATCGTTTGAAAATCTAAAAGAGGAAAGATACCGATGAAAAATTTTAATCTACTTATAGAAGTATTTTTAGTATCCATGACTCCTATAGTGGAGTGTAGAGCGTCTATCCCATTGGGACTTGCTCAGGGATTACCTTTATGGGAAGTACTTCTCATTAGTATTTCAGGAAATACCCTTATGGGCATTTCTCTTTTTTATCTTCTAAGTATTTTAGAGAGTAATTTACTAAAAAGGGAGCCTTTTAAAAGTTGGCATGAAAAATATTTAAAAAGAGCTTTAAATAGATTTACAGAACATTCTTTTGGACTTCTTTTGTCATTAACTATTTTTATTGCCACACCTCTTCCTGGAACAGGAGCATTTACGGGAGCTTTCTTAGCAAAATTCTTTAAATTTAGTGGTATAGAGGCTTTTTTGTCTATCTTCTTGGGGGTATTTGGAGCCTCTATTATCGTCTCTCTTTTAACAAATTCAGTGATGGCAGTTATCCCTAACTAAAGATTTCTTTAGCTAATTTTTCTCCTCCAATACTACTTTTACTGCTTTTCTCTCTTTCATAAGCATTAATCCTTCATTTGCTTTTTCTAATGGTAATCTATGGGTTATAAGAGGTAGGAATATGTTTTGATTTTTAGATATAAAGCTTACTGCCTGTTTTAAATGTCTTGCATCACTTACCCATACACCTTGCAGAGTGATATTTCTTGATGTAATTTCATAGATATCTAAAGGGATAGATTCCTGAGGAGTAGAGACGCCTACTATAAGATAAATTCCACCCTTTCTCAATAGATTTATACCTTCTAATACTGCACTACTTGACCCTGTAGCCTCTATTACTATATCTGCTCCTCTTCCATGGGTAATATCAAGAATCTTTCTCTTCCTTTCCTCTTCTAAAAGAGTTTTTCTATCAAGGATAAGATCTACTCCAATATTTTTAGCTACCTGTATCCTTTGAGAACTTCCTGTAATAAGTATTACATTTGCAGCACCTTGAAGTCTTGCTAAGGAAAGAGCAAAAATTCCAAGAGGTCCTCCACCCTGTACCACTACTACCTTCCCCAAAAGAGGCTCTTTAAGGATATCAAAGGCATGGGTGGCAGTACTCCCTGAACATCCTGCTAAAACCATTACCGAAGGATCTACCCCTTTATCAAACTTCAAAATCTCTGTTTTTTCTTCCAAAATCATATATTCCGAGTAAGCTCCGAGAAGATGGGGATATTCTTTACAAGATCTATTTATCCCATAGATTTTTCTATTGGGGCACAAATAAAACTCCTTCGCAACCTTACAGAAATAGCACTTTCCACAAACTACGCCTCTATCCCAGATAATTAAATCTCCCTTTTTTAACTCCTCTCCATTTAGATCCTCTTTTACTCCATTAATCTCTTCTACAATTCCAACTCCTTCATGCCCTAATATAATAGGAAGAGGTACACGAGGATCTTTACCTTCCCACATATGAACATCAGAGCCACATATTCCAGAAGCCACAATCTTAACCAGAAGTCCACCTTTTGGGATCTCAGGAATATCAAAATCCATAAGCTTGAGAGTCTTATTAAATTCCTCTAATACCATTGCTCTTGTCTTCATAATTTCTCCTTTTGCCTTACAGGCTCTCTTATTTCATAATAAAGTCTTCCATCTTTTTTATAGAAAACACTATATCTATTCCAATGGGATCTTTTAGGAAGAATCTCCATCTTAGGAGGATCAAAGGTTTTAAATCTTAAATGGGGTCCTCTACTTTCATCTCTTATATAAATAGCATTTAGAATAACTTCTGCCACATCCAACATATTTTGGGTTTCATAATAATAAGCCATACCTTCTTCATCTACTGATATGCCTTCTTTTCTTATATCTTCTAACTCTTGAATGCCCCTTTTAATATTCTCTTCCATTCTTACAAGAAAACCATTTTGGGAAAGGATATCTTTTATCTTTTTTCTTGCAGTCTTTGCAGGAATTTTCCCTGATCTTTGTTCTTTTATATTCTCTTCTAAAATATCCACAAAATCATTCCTCTCTGCGTAATAAGCAGCACTTTCTCCAGAGATCTTCCCAAAAACTTGTGTATCCAGAAGGGAGTTTCCTCCAGGACGATTTGCACCATGCTGTCCACCAGCACACTCTCCTGCAGCATAAAGCCCTTCTAAGTTTGTATTTCCTTTATCCCTTATCTTTAATCCACCCTGAAAATGTTGTAGAGAATTTTGGATAGGAAGAGGCTCTTTTGACAGATCAATTCTGTAATTTTCTAACCATGCTAAGATATTAGGATTTATAATCTTAAGACGTTCGTAAGGAGTGGTATTTTTAAATATCTCTTTTCCTTGTTTTTCACTCCACTTAAGAATCTCCTCAGGAATATTTTCATAGGAAAGATAAGAGGGATTCTGAGTAAAATCCATATAAGCTTTATATCCCTTTTGAGTGTGGGCGTAAACTATAAGATCAATAATCTTTGTAGGAGATTCATAGGAGATTGGCCAGTGAGCACCCTTCTTAAACTCTAAAACACATAGATCTTTTTTATCCTTCTCATCCAAATAATCTAAAAGAAACTCTCTTCCCTTATCATCTATAATTTGGGGAAGTGCTCTAAACATACTTCCCGATTCTGCAAATAAGATATCTGGATGACATATACCAATCTGCATAAACTCCATATTCACAAGTTCTGCTCCAGCTCTTAAGCCTACAGCATATCCATCTCCAGTCATCTCTCTTGTAAATACATTTTGATGATAAAGCTCTCCTGCACCACCTGTGGCAAGTATAAAAGCCTTTCCTTGAATAATAAATTCTTCCTGAGTTATGGTATTTATAACTTTTGCACCTATGATTCTATTTCCTCTCTTAATAAGTTCATAAACCATAAAATTCTCTAAGATTTCTATCTTTGTCTCTCTAACTTTTCTTATTAATGCCTTGGATATCTCAATAGCAGTATTAGGACCTACATAACAAGCTCTGGGATATTCAGACCCATCAGTCAAAAATTGATCCAGTCTTCCATCATCAGTTTTTACAAAAGGGACTCCAATATCCACAAGATAATTTATGGCACTCTCACTTTCTCTTGCCAGTATCTCAGCAAGATCATAATCGGAGACTTCTCCTCCAATTTTGTATATATCCATAGCGTGATAAAGATAATTTTTCTGAGAAGGTAAGGTATATGAGAGTGTAGCATGAAAAGCCATCCTATCAGAAAAGGCTTGAGATGTAACTCCGCCACTTCCTAAAGGCTTTTTTGCTATAAGAAGGATTTTTAAATGGGGATTTTTTTCATAAGAAGCTAAGGCAGCTCTTAAACCAGCCGCCCCTCCACCTATAACTATTACATCACCTTTAATTAACCTCATTTTTTGTTTCTTCCTTGAGAATCATATCTATAGCTTTCACAGAGCAAAGTTTTACACAGAGTCCACATCCATCACATAGATCGGTAATAAAGTATTTTCCTTCTTTTTCCGAAGGAGCATCATATATACATACCCTTTTACATATTCCACAACTATTACAAAGAGAAGGATCAATATAAGCCTTAAGGTATTGTCTTCTATCTACCTCATCATTTCCTAATATTGCCTTTCCAGAAACCTTACCTTTAAAATCTGAGATGCTTTTATATCCCTTTTTATCCATAAATCTTTTTATTCCATCTATAACCCTTGGGATAATCTCGTATCCCATAAGATAGATAAGGCTGCATATCTGTACCACATCAGCACCAGATAATATATACTTCACTACATCTTCTCCGCTACCTACACCACCTGATCCTGCAATGGAGATTTTTAAATAGGGGCGAGAGGTAGAGATCCATCTTATCACATAGTTTAAAGTCCAAGGTCCACCATGTCCTGCATATCCACCATGTAAGATTGGTTTTTCTGTCTCAAGGTTAATATCAAGTCCTGTAAGTCTATTAAACATCACAACTCCATCTACACCAATTTCCTCCAGTCTTTTTGCTACTGCCAAAGGGGAAGAAAGTTGCATAGGCATCTTCACCACAATAGGTATGTTTACATTCTCCCTTACGATCTTTGCCACTCTTAATATAGTTTCATCTACATCTTGTCCACGAAAAGAGATGGATGCATGGGGACAAGAGACATTAAGTTCTAATGCTGGAGCTTTTATCTCTTCCGCCATCTTTGAGTATTTAAGCCAGCCTTCATCAGTAACACAATTAATACTGGGGATTACAGGTATAGAAAGCACATTAAGAGCTTTATTTATCTCTTCAAAATATTCCTTAGGAGAAAATTTACTGGCTTGTTCAAAGGAGTAAAAAGATTGGGATCTAAGGAGTCCCATAGATCTATTTATAATCTCAAAACGAGGAGTAGGTGATATCCTACAAACCTCTTCTTCAAAGAGAGACTTTACAACTAAAGCTCCCGCACCATTCTCCTCACATTTTTTCATATTCTTTAAATTTTCTGTAAGTCCAGAAGACGAAACAATAATAGGATTTTTAAGGCTTAAACCTACATAATTGCATGATAGGTCCATATACTAAAGTCCTCCTTTAACTTTTGCTTCTTAAAGCACTACTTATCTTTTCACATGTTTTTGAAAGCTCGGAAATAAGTTTTTCTTTATTTTCTCCTTCAAAGGAGAGATAATATCCTGAGATGGATACTGCTGCTCCTATATTACCTGTATAATCAAATACAGGAGCACCGATACATTTTATACCTCTCTCATTTTCTTCATCATCAAAGGCATATCCCTGTTTTCTTATCTTTTCTAACTCTATTTTTAACTTTTCAGGGTCTGTTATAGTATTCTCTGTCCTTGGAATAAGAGGCACTTTCTTTAAATAATCTTCCACATATTCCTTAGGGCTATAGGCAAGAAGCACCTTCCCAAAACTTGTGGAGTAAAGCGGCATTCTCATACCAACTCTTGACATCATAGGAAGAGTACCAGGACCTTCTACTTTATCAATATATACTCCCTCATATCCATCTTTTATAGTTAAGTGTACAGTCTGTTTTGTATTCTCCATAAGTTCTATAAGATAGGGACGAGCAATATCTCTAAGGTCAAAACTCTGAAGTATATACGAAGAAAGCTCAAGGATCCTAAAACCAGGCTTATAGGAACCGGAATGAGTTTTTCTTAAATACCCCTTATTAATAAGGGTGGAAAGATAACGATGCACTGTGGAAATATGGAGCCCAATCTCTTCAGAGATCTCTTTTAAAGAGACCTCTCTTCCTGAGAGTACTACATACTCCAAGATCTCTAACGTTTGTGCTGCGGAATTTATACCTGATTTCATTTTCATCTCTCTACACTCCTATCATTATCTAATGAGTTTAAAAAACTCTGAAGAGTACTCGGATCAAAAGCAGGTAGATCGCCAAATATACTCATCTTCAGAGAAGCCATAGCATTCCCCAGTTTAGCAGATTCTTGCAGGGTTTTACCTATGAGATATCCATATAAAAATCCTGCTACAAAAGCATCTCCTGCTCCAATTCGGTCTACAATATCTGTAGGAAAGGCACTCTGAGAAAAAAGCTCATCTTTATAAAGCACTGAGCACCCTTCTTCCCCTTTAGTTAAGACATATATTTTATCTTTTCCATAAAGATTTTGAAGATAAAGTAAGATTTTTTCTTCATCCTCTTCATCTTTAAAGATTATATTAAAATCTTCTTTTTTGATAAATAAAATATCCACAAAAGGTATAATCCTCTCAAAGAAGCTTTTACACTCATTAACACTCCATAATTTCTGGCGATAATTAAAATCAAAGGATATTTTTTGTTCCCTACCTTTAGAATTACATATCTTCAAAACATTATCTCTACATATCTCACTCAAACTTGGTGTTATCCCAGTAAGATGGATTAATCTTGCTTTTTTAACAAAATCAATATCACTATCAGTAAGAGGAGTCAAGGAAAAAGAGGAATTCTTTCTGTCATAAAGGATCTGAATACCCTTTGTCCTATGGTGAAATTCTATAAAATACATGCCCATTCTTCCTTCATCTATGAGCTTTACTCTCTCTACTCCAACTCCATATTTCCTTATCTCATATAAGGCTTTATGCCCTAAAAAATTATCTGGGAAAGAGGAGATAAATTCGGTTTTAAACCCAAGGATGGAAAGACCAACAAGGACATTAGCTTCTGTTCCTCCAACTTCTACATACCATCTATTGCTTGAGACAAAAGTTCGGAATCTCTCAGGAGTTACCCTCAACATAACTTCTCCATAAGAAATTACATCCACAATTAACTCCTCCTTTGTATATTACACAAAATAATCACACTTATAATTTCACTACTCTTTAAAAATCTATCTTAAAGCTTAAACTTAATTACATACATCTCACTATTTGCAGTTCCAAAAGATTCTGTCCTACCGATAATTACAAAGTTAGAAAGATCTTTTACTGCATACCAGCCCTCATCAAGATCTGCTCCTCCAAAAGTTCCTTCCCATAGAAGATTCCCATTTTTATCAATTTTTACCACATAGGCATCAGAGTTTCCTGCTCCTTTGGAATTGGTTGCACCTACAACTAAAGATTCACCTTTCCCTATATAGGTCACGTAGAAAGCAGTATCGTATCCATTACCACCATAAACTTTTTCCCATATTTTATCGCCTTTTGTATTTATTTTTAGTAAATATAAATCTGGAGTTTCAGAAAAGGAGTTAGAATTACCTACTACTAAATATCCATCACCTGTAAAGATGACAGAATAAGCAAAATCAAAATTTTTACACCCAAAAATCTTTTCCCATAAAGGATTTCCCTCTTTATCAATTTTTACTATATAAACATCTTGATCTTCAGAGAAAGAGTTAGAAGTCCCTACTGCAAGTATGCTGCCATCGGGAGCCTCCACAATATCGTATCCATAATCACTTCCTTCTCTACCAAAGGCTTTCTCCCAGATAATCTCACCATCATCATCTACTTTTAAGATATAAAAATCATAATTTCCCTTTCCAAAGGATGTAGTCCTTCCTACAATTACATAATTTCCATCGGAAGTTTTTGAAATTCTCCAACCCTCATCTACCCCTTTTCCTCCATAAGTTTTCTGCCAGATAAGATTACCTTCCTCATCTATCTTTAATAGATAGAGGTCTGTATTTCCCTTTCCAAAAGATTTTGTACCTCCCACAATAAGATAACCAATATTTGCTTTGATGACAGAATAAGAGAAGTCATCTTTGGGACCACCAAAGCTTTTTTCCCAAATAGGATTCCCTTTTCTATCAATCTTTACCACATAGACATCTTTTCCTCCACTTCCATAGGAGGTGGTCTCTCCTACTAATATATAACCATTAACTGCCTTTACTATGCCATAACCTTTCTCACTCTTAGGTCCTCCATAAGCTTTTTCAAAAATAACCTCCTCCCTTCCATAGAGGGGAGAGAGGATAAATATAAGAATAAGAAAAAATGTTGATATCTTTCTCATTCTTTCACCTTCTTTTTAAGGTAAGAGTACCTTTTTACCCGCTCCTGCTCCTTTTAAAAGAATCTCTGGTAAATTATCTGCAGGATCTAAGGTATAACTATAAGGGAAGGAATAACTTTTTAAAGTCTGAGTTATATTGTTATCCCCGCAATCTATATATAAATTACCTCTTTCAAGGACATACCCATCTTGTGGACTTTCAAACTGGGTAGTTATAGGGAGAGGAACATTCTCAAAGTAGTTATTTTCAATAATGACTTTTGCTCCCATCCTTGAAGCAATACTATAAAGAAGGATATTTTTGTAGTAATTATTAAATATATGTACTACTCCGAACCTAATACTGGGATTTCTGGAGTTTGTATTCCTAAATATATTATGATGATAAGTTACCCGAGCATCCACATCTACTGTAGAACTATCACTACTTCCTACCTGAGTACATTTCCAGCTATTCTCAAATATATTCCAAGATATGGTAATACCAGAAGAAGCCTTTATAATGTCGCACAAAGCATCTACTTTATCCTTCTCATTTTCTCTTTCAGGAACTATCACCATATCACTGGACAAAGTGCAATGATCTATCCATATATTAGAAGAGGTCTCAATGGTAATAGCATCATTTTTTGAACTTTCAAAGATATTTTTTATGGTTAAATTTCTTATAACCACATTGTCTACTTTTTTAAGATTGATACCCCATCCCACTATACTTGCATCAGGAGTTACTCCTATAATAGTTTTGTTAGATGCCACATTTACCTGAGAACTTTCTTTATTTGTATCAATAACCCCATCTACCAAAATAATATATGGATCTTGAGCTTGAGCATATTTCTTTAAATCTTCTATATTTGTAACAGTAACAACTTTTCCTCCCATCCCACCTGTGGTTTTTTCTCCAAATCCTATAGGCTTATCCTGTAAGCTTAATACTTGCTCTTGAGAATAGCCAAAGCTAAGGAGTAAAAGAATCAAAGATAATACTAATAATAATCTCCTCTTCATAAAAAGCCCCCCTATTTTTCTCCTCCAAAATATGCAGGGAGAAATTTCTTTGTACCCTCAATCATCTCATTAAACATTTTTCTCGCTGTTTCTCTATCTAACCTTGTCTCCACTAAAGGATCATTGTAAAAGGCACGGAAGGCAAGAGAAAGATCCTTCTCCAAAACTGCTTGAAGAAGCATCTCTTGGTTCATGATATGTCTTAAGACCCAAGAATTTACATCATTAGGAAGCTTTCCTGCATATATGGGAAGAATACTATCTTTTTTAATATAAACATTGGTCTCCACCACCACATCTTTTGGTACATTTTCCATCTGCCCCACATTAGGATAATTTACATTAGTTACAAAATCAGAAAGTCCCAGAAGGGATTTTATTATTTGCACTCCAACCTCTTTTGATGGATTAAGAGGAAATTCCATCTCACCATTTATCAATTTCTCACTCATTTCATTGAGCTCTTTAGATTGCTCTTTCCTAAAAGATACAGGTGTAAGGGAAAACTTCCATTCACGAACTTTATCAGGAGTTGTAATATACCAAGGGAAAAACTCAGCAAGGTGTCTATCTCCAGCAGCAGCAATTATCCCAAATCTTTTATAGAGATCAAATTTTACCCTATTAGCAGATGAAAAATAATCTACCTTCCAGCGATCTTTCTCTTCCTCATATCCTTCATAGTAATATTTCTCTGCAAACTCTCCGTAAACTGGAAGAAGATCCATATTTTTATAAGATATTTTATCTATCCAAGTAAAATGATTTATACCAAGCACGTTATATTTAATCTCAGATGGGCTAACCTCTATGCCTTCTTTTTCTTTTAACATAAGAGAGAGAATCTCAGGAATTTTAAATACCTCATGACAACATCCTATAGCTTTTACCTTTGGAAACGCTGCATAAAGAGTTCTTACACAGAGAGCCATAGGATTTGTATAGTTAATAACCCAAGCATCAGGGGCATATTTCCTTATGGCTTCTGCAAATTCTATATATATAGGTATAGTTCTCAAACTTCTAATAGCTCCTCCAGGTCCAGGTGTGTCTCCTACTGCTTGATAAATCCCATACTTCTCAGGAAGATGTACATCTACTTCCATCTCTTCTAAGGTTCCAGGTAGAATAGATATTATTATAATATCTGTACCTTCCAAGGCTTCTCCTATCTCTTTTACAGCTCTATAATGCCATTTACTTTTTACACCAGGGCTTTCTTTTATCTTATTCCCTATAATTTCATTCTTTTTTGCCGATTCAAAGTTTATATCATACAGCCTTACTTCTCCTGAAAAACTCTCTTCCAATGCAAGATCCGCCATAAACTTCCAAGCCCAACCTCTTGATCCGCCACCAATATAAGCAATCTTTACATT
>ERZ795060.1766-NODE-1766-length-24163-cov-6.785839_pt1 | contig 24163 bp, 15 predicted proteins | sample MGYA00375144_ERZ795060 | MGnify/ENA primary metagenome ERZ795060 (study PRJEB30189, sample SAMN05720157) | activated sludge metagenome | isolation source: anaerobic digester from wastewater treatment plant | place: Japan | collected 2015-05-15 ...
GCGACCCAGGAGACATCAACTGTTTTTGCGATATTGCTGCCGCAGTGGCAGACATATACGCCGATTCGCCGTTCTTGTCCGTTGGTCTTCATGATGGCTTCGTCTCCTCTGCCTGAATGGCCATCGCTTCGTGGAGCAGTTCGCTCACATCCGCCACGCGCAGCCGTTCTTCCGCGCCCACCGTCTTGAGGGCGTCGCCGAACATGGCGTAATCCTTGGGGCACGCGGTGACGAACACCGAAACGTCCGGCAGATGGAGCGCTTCCCGGATCCGCCGGACCGCGGGGCGTTCGGTCACGCCCGGCAGGTCTTTCATCCAGATGCGGCCGCCGCCCGCCCCGCAACAGAAACTATCCGCCCGGTTGAGGGGCATCTCCACCACCCGGGCGCCCAGTCCGTTCAGCACGCGGCGGGGGCTTTCGTAAATCCCGTTGTACCGTCCCAAATAGCAGGGATCGTGATAGGTCACGGCGAGATTCAAAGCCTGGCGGACGGGAATCCGGCCTTCCACCATCAGCCGTTCGAACAATTCGGTGTAATGGAGAACCGCCGGCGAAAACGATTCGCCATTGGTTTTCCGCGGGAAGCCGTATTCGTTCTTGAGGACATGGTAGGTGTGCGGGTCGGTGGTCAGGAGGGTGTGAAACTGGGCGCTTTCCAATTCCTTGAGGTTGCCGTCGCGCAGCATCTCAAAGAGGCCTTCTTCTCCGATGCGGCGCGCGTCGTTGCCCGCGTTTTTTTCCTTATCGTAGAGGATGCCGAAATCGATTCCCAACGCGTGGAGCACCTGGGCGGTTTTCTTGGTGATTTCCTGTACGCGCGGATCGAACGAGGCGTAGTCGCCCACGAACCAGAGATACTCCACCGGCTCCTTGCGGGCGTCCTTCACGGGGAATCCCAGGTCTTTGGTCCACTTGGCCCGCGCCTTTGCCGATTGGCCGAACGAATTGCCGTACCGCTGCAGATTCATCAGCACGTCTTGCACTTCCGTGTCCATCCCGCCGGTGTTGAGCAGATGGCGGCGCAATTCCACCAGCAGCCGGGGCTGCTCCAGCAGTACGGGGCAAGTCTCTTCACAGGCCATGCACGTGGTGCATGACCACAGCTCGTCCCTCGAAAAAATAGTCCCATGGAGGGAATCCCCATTATTCCCTTTGGCTCCGTTCGTGCTCTTGGTCATCCCCACGAGCTGTTGATTCAATTTCATGAGAACATCCCGGGGCGAAAGGGGAAATCCGCAGGCGTGCGCGGGGCAGACATCCTGGCACCGGCCGCACCAGGTGCACGAATCGATCTGCAGCAATTGCCTCCAGGAGAAATCCGTCATCGCCGACGCGCCCAGTTCGTTCACCGGCATGACCGAACCTTTGGGGCCGGCATCGCGAAGCAAGATGTTGATCGGACTCGAGAAAAGGTGAAAAGCCTTGGAAAACGGAATGCTGGCGATGAATCCGAAGGCTAACAGCCCATGCAGGGACCAGAATCCGAAATGCAGCGCGAGCTGGGTGTCATGGGGGAAGACCTGAAAAATCTTGGATAGTCCATACCCCACCGGCGACCAGGCGGCCCCCGGCGGGTTTTGCGCGGCGATCCGGAATCCTTCCGCCGCCAGGCCGGTCAGGGCGATCAGCCCGAGAATCCCGAGCAGGTAAAGCGAATCCAGCGGGAATGTGGGAGTCACGGTGGCGGCCAGCCGGTCCGGTTTTGTCACGTACCGGCGGTAGATCGCCATGCCCACCCCGATCAGCAAGACCACGGTGAACAGGTCCAGCACCAATTCATAGATGAGATAGACAGGGCCTTTCAGGAACTGGTAATCGAAAAAGAGGTGCGTGACGTCCCAATCCACCGTGGCCAGGATCGTGCCCAACAGCAAAAACGCCATGCCCCAGAAGATGGCGAGGTGCATGACGCCGGGATAAGGATCGCGAAGGACTTTTTTCTGGCCGATGGCGAAGAGCAGGAAATTCTTGACACGGTCCGTCCATGATCCGGATAGGGTTTCCGGTTTCCCGCGCCGCCAGATCCGGACATGCCGCCACGTTCCATACGCGAAAATCAGGACAGCCAGGAATCCCAGTCCGTATTGCCCCAATTCCGCCCAATGAGGGACGTTCCAAAATGTGACGCGGATTGGTTCCATGATCGGTTACACGTTTTTGCGGGCTTTGAGTTTCTCCGTCAAAACCGGCGCCAGGTCCATGAGATCCACCACCGCGCCGTAATGCGCGATATCGTAAATCGGGGCCTTGGGATCGCTGTTGATGGCGACGATCAGGTGGGAATTTTTCATTCCTTCCTGGTGTTCGGGCGCGCCGCTGATCCCCAGGGCGAGATAGCATTTCGGTTTGACGGTCATCCCCGATTTGCCCACCTGGCGCGTGGTGGGCAGCCATCCCTGGTCCACGACCGGCCGCGAGGCGCAGACCGCGCCGCCCAGGGCTTCGGCCAGTTCTTCCGCCAGTTCGATGTTCTCCTGCTGCTTGATCCCCCGGCCGACCGCCACCAAAATATCCTGCTGGGTGATATCGATATCCCCGGCTTCCGGGAAAATCATCTTTTCGAAGGTGACCGCCCCGGCCGGGAGAGGCGCCTCGCAGGGGCGGACTTCCACTTGTCCCCGGCCTCCCTCTTTCCGTTCCCGGTAACTGCCGGGCAGCATTACGCAGATTGCCGGCAGCCGGGTGACCTCGACTTCCGCGCACATTTTCCCAGCGTAGAGGTGGCTCAGGACGGTCAGTTGTTCTCCCGCCAGTTGCAAGCGGGTGCATCCGGTCACCACGGGCGCCTGGATCCGCGCCCCTACCAGGGAGGCCAGATCCAATCCGATTGTGGTGCTGCCTAGAAGCACGACGCGGGGCGTTTCGGTCTGGAGCAGGTTTTCAAGCACGTTCAAATACGGTTCGGGAGAGAATCCGGCCAGTGCCGGATCTTCCACCGTGATGATCCGGTCGGCGGCGGCGAGTTGGCCGGCCAAGGCTTCCACATGGCCGCCCAGCAGAAAGGCGACCACGTCTCCACCGGCCGCTTCGGCCAGCGCGCGGGCGCAGCCCAGCAATTCGTAGGTGATCGGAGCGATCTTTTCTTGGTGCAGTTCCGCCAGTACGGCGATATCCCGGGCGCTCATGAGATCACTCCTTTCTCTTCGAAGATTTGGATGATTTTCGCGGCGATGTCCTCCTCCGAGCCTTCCAGGATCTCGGCCCGGCCGCTCACTTCGGGATAGAACAGCCGCTTCACGTGGATTCCGGGGGCCGGTTCGCCCAATGGACCCTCCTGCTCTTCAAAATGGGCCTCCTTCATGGCAGCCCGCACCCGGCTGATGGGGACATACCGGGGTGGTTTGCTGGCGGAGAGTATGCCCAGCACCGCCGGCAACTGCACACGCAACAACGCCTTGGCTGCGCCCGGGAATTCCTTGTACGCCCGCACGAATCCTTCGCCTGCCGCCTCCACTCCTTGGATCAATCCCGCGTAGGGCAATTTCAACGCGTGTGCCAGATAAGGAGCGAAAGTTCCCTGCAGTTCCTCATACGATTGCACTCCCACGAGCACCAGATCGGGGCTCGTGGAGGCAATAACGGGCGCGAACAACGGGGCGGCTTCAAGTGGGGAAGGGGATTTCTCCCCGGTATAGGGAATTTTGATGATCCGGTCCACGCCCTTGGCGGCGGCGGCGTAGAGGGTCTCTTCCACGTCCCCGAAGTCCAAGGCCACCGCCGTAACGGTGCCGCCATGGGCTTCCTTGAGCAGCAAGGCCTGCTCGAGGGCATGGTCATCGTACTCGTTCACCAGGAACATGGCTTCTTCGTAGTCGATCCACGTCCCGGTGGAGTTGATCGTCAAGGGTTCAATCAGGTCAGGAACTTGCCGGATAACCACGCTGATCTTCATACCACGCCTCCTTCTTGCAACCCCATCGAATAAGCCAACAACTCGATGATATCGCGGACCCGGATCCGGTCCTCCAAACCGTCCACCTTGATCGAATCCTCAAAGCGGGACAGTTCATAGGGACAGGACACGGCCATGATTTCCGCGCCTGTGGCCGCCGCTTGCCGGACCCGTTCATCCGACAGCCGGTATCCGCCGTGTTCGGTGATGTGCGCGTCCAGCCACATCCCCCCGCCCCCGCCTCCGCAGCACAAGGCGTTTTCCCGGTTGCGGTCCATCTCCACCAGTTTGATGCCGGGAATCGCCTCCAGGAGCTGGCGGGGAGCCTCGTAACAGCCACAGCGGCGGCCGATGCAGCAGTTGTCGTGATAGGTTACGGTGGCTTCCACTGGATTTTTTAGCAGCGGTTTCAGTTGATCGAGCCGCTCCGCCAAATACATGGTGTAATGTTTCGCAGGGAAATTGGCCCCATACAGCGGGTAGAACCGCACCAGCGCCCGGTAGGCATGGGGATCGATCACCAGGAGCGTGTTGAACTCGAAGGTCCTCAACAACTCGATGTTGCTTTCCAGGAGAATTTCAAATAGTCCCTCTTCGCCATAGAGGCGGTCGCAATCCCCTAAGCATTTTTCCTTATGTCCCAAGACCCCCCAGTCGATCCCCAGCTGGTTCAAGATCTTCGCGAACGAGCGGGTGACGATCTGGTTGCGCGGATAGTAGGAAGGGAAACACTCCACCGCCCACAGCACATCGACAGGGCGCGGATCCGTGGCCAGATTGAGCACCGGGAAGTCCAGCGGTTTCGTCCATTCCAGCCGCTTCTTCGGCGATTGTCCCAGCACGTTTCCATACTTGTAAATCTTTTCGAAAGCATCTTGCAGCTCGGCTGGCGGTTGAAATCCTTCCTGCAGCGCCCGGTCGCGGAGGGCGGGCCATAACATATCCGTCAACTCGATGTTCTTGGGACACCGGGACGAACAGGTGTAGCACGAGATACACAGCCACACCGAGGGATCGCGCAGCACCTTGTCCAGATTTCCCGCCCGGATGTTGAGGATCATCTTCCGTGGCGGGTAATTCATGGTGTAGCCCAAGGGACAGGTCCCCGCGCAGAGTCCGCATTGCAGACACCCGAGGAAATCCCGGGACCAGATTAGTTTTTCGATGTCGAGGGTTGACGGCGTGAACTTATAGTCGTTGGAGAGGCGGGTGGCTTGAATCAAGAAACATTCCCCCTTATTTCCAGATTCCCCGAAACCATGCTCAGGTTGGCCTTATTCGCGTTGCTTGATCATCGAACTCGTTCACCGGATTTTCCGCGTTAAGCGGAAGAGTTATTTATGTATACAATAAAAAAAAGCGCTTGTCTATCGAATAGTTAAAAAAATATCTCTTGGGGAATCGGGGGAGGTTTTGAAAATATCTATCCCGGCAGAAGGGAACCGAGAGGGTCAATTCATCCGGAAATTCCGGCCGGTCTCCATGAACGCCCGGATATTTTCCAGCGGCGTTTCCCGGGGCAGGTCGCAGCCGGTACTTAATATTAAATGGGGGTAGGGGGTCATCCTCTCCAAGAAATCCCGCACTTCCATGCGTACTTCGTCAGGTGTGCCCAACAACATCTTCCCGGTCGGGCTGATGTTGCCAATGACCGCCACGCGGCCTGGAACTGTTTGGAGTACTTTCAGCAAATCCACCCCGTACTCGCGGGCGTCCAGGCTCATCCCGTCCACGCCTGAATTTACCATCGGTTGGATCAGGTGCATGGAATTCCCGCAGATGTGGTAAACCGTGTAGACCCCCTGCTCCTTGAACCGGGCGGCCAAGGTTTGGACATGCGCGGCGGAATAGAGTGTGAACTGTTTGGGGCCCAACATCACCGCGGACGGTTCGAGGATGCAGATCAGTTCCGCTCCCGCTTCGATCAGCAGATCGGCGTATTGTTGGATTACTCCCCGGGTGAAACCGCAAAGACGATGCATCTCCCCGGGATGCGTCAGGGTGCGCACGGCCGCCTCTTCCGCGCTGATCAGGAGTCCGGCCAGGGAGTAAGGACCGATGACATAGGCTCCTTTGATCAGTGTGTCCGGTAACTCCTTTTTCATCCGTTTCACGGTTTCCACGTAACCCATGATGCGGCTGTCACAAGCGAGATCGATGCGTCCCAAAGCCTCGATCTCCTCGAAGTCAAAGTGGTCCCGGGGCACCGTGGCCGATTCATTGCGGGGAAAGAGGGTGTAACGGCCCAGTGCGTTGGCTTCGATGGACAAATCCATCAGGGGAAAGATCAGATCGGGCTGGAAGGTCTCCACCAGCGCGCGGATCACCCGGAAATGCTCACTATAATTTTGTTGCGCCAGTTTGATTTCCGTTTCCGCCAGCGTGACACCGGGAAATCCCAGCAAAGGAGCGACCAACCGCTGCCCTTGCGCGTATTTCTCTTTCGCCAAATCCGCCAACGTGGGTTTGGTCATGGCTTGATATCCTTGGCTCATGCATTCAAGGGTTCTGTTGAGTCTTCGGAATGGACACGTTACTGATATCCAAGATAGCCTTACGATAGCCTTGCCCGCACTCCGTGCAATCATAAACAAACCAGGGCTTCAATAAACCAGGGCTTCCATCCAGGGCTAAAGCCGGGATCAAAGCACCTCCTTCTCCTTCCCCCTCGGGGGAAGAAAAGGGTAAGGGAAGCCCGGAACGGGCGGAAAAAACGGCTCTTCGCGCAATCGGGCAATCGGTTCCATCCTAGGATAGAACAACTCCACAGAACCCCAGGACCTAGGGAACCGGGTTGCCGTCCACGTCGATCAAGCGGACTTCTCCGAATCCCAGTTCCTTCAGGCTGCTCTCGATTTTGGCGCGGTCGCCCACCACGACCCAGGTGAGGTGGTGGGGATGAATCAGGTTTTTGGCCGCGCGGGCGGTATCCTCCACGGTGAGGGAGAGGATGCGCCCGGCATAGGTCCGGTAGTAATCATCGGGCAAACCGAAGCGGAGGATTTCTTCCAATGAGTTTTCCACCGCGTTCATGGTTTCCCACCGCCCGGCCAGGTTGAGAGTCCGCTGCGCCTGGGATTCCTTGAGTTCCGCGGCGCTGGGAGGCCGGTTGTCCGCGATGTCGGCCAATTCTTTTTGAATTTCTAGAATGGCATCCTTGGTCTTGTCGCTCTGTACAGGGGCTTGAGCAAAGAAAGGCCTTGGTCCCTCGGCGTCGAGGAGCCGTGTGCGCGCGCCGTAAGTCCAGTGTTTGTCCTCCCGGAGATTCATGTTGAGGCGGGAGGTGAATTTGCCGCCCAGGATGTTGATGACCGTCTCGTTGGCGATCTCATCCGGATTGGCCTTGGGAACCGCCACATGCCCGGCGTAGATCACGGACTGGTCGGATCCGGGGCGGTCGATCAAGTAAACCTGGGGGGAATCGGGACGTTGCACCGCCTCCAAATTCTTTTGAGGGACATCGCCCGGCTTCCAGCCGGCGAAGAGTTTTTCGATTTTGGGAACCATCTCGTCAATGGTAATGTCGCCGATGACGATCAACGCCGCGTTGTTCGGCTTGAACCAGGTCTCGTAGAACTGGACGATGTCCTCGCGGGTCATTTTCTGGACCGATTCCTCGGTTCCTGACCCGGTCAAGGGATTGCTGTACGCGTGACCTTCGCCGTAGAGGAGTTTGGGCAGAACCCGCAAAGCCATGGAGTCGGGCGTCTTCTTTTCCATCTGGATCGCGGCGATTTGTTCTTTTTTGACGCGATCCAATTCCTTTTCGGGGAATGTGGGATTGAAAAGCACGTCCAGGAAGATCTCCAGGGATTGATCCAGGGTGGTTTTCAAGGTGGACAGGCGAACGACGCACTCGTCCAGGTTCGCCCAAGTATTCAGTTCAGCGCCCAGGGTGATGAGTTCTTCGCTGATTTTCAAGGTATCCCGGGTTTGGGTGCCTTCATCGAGCATCTCCATGGCCATGCTTGCCATACCAGGAAGCGAGAAGGAATCCGCCGCGTACCCGGCATCCACCAAAAGACGGAAGTTGACCAGGGGCACGGAATGATTCTCCACCACCACGAGGTCCAGTCCGTTGGAGAGTTTCGTCCGGCTGAAAGCGGGGAACTGGGCCGCCGGGGTATCCCCGGCCGCGGGGATCTTCGTCCGGTCGATCCCGGTTTCCTTGGTTTTAAAATCCGCGAAGGGATGGACTTCCAAGACATACTCGCCATCGGTCAACCACGTCTGGGCGGTCTCCAGCAGATCCTTGCGGGTGGCGTTTTGGATCCGCTCCAAGGTGACCTTATAGTAGGCGGGATCTCCGGCATACACCTGGTTGGACGCCAGGATATCGGATTTGCCTCCGAAGCCGCCGATTTGCTCGATGCCGCGGACGAAATTGGAGACATACTCGTTTTTGACGCGGATCAGTTCCTCTTCGCTGGGGCCGAACCGCAGGAAGGTTTCCATCTCCTCGTTCACGGCCTTTTCGATCTTGGCGAGATCCATTCCCGGCTTGGCCATGACTTGAATGCCGAAACCGCCGGCGATTTCAAGAGCCAAAGGGAAGGCCCGGACATCCACAGCGATTTGATCTTCGTACACCAGCCGCTTATACAGCCTGGAAGTCTTGCCCGAGGACAGAATGCTGGCCACCAGTTCCAGATAATCGCCTTCCGCCGAGCCCCAGGGGGGGACATTCCACACCTTCATCAGCATGGGCATGGGCACCCGGTCCTGAGCGACCTGGCGCATTGTCCCGGTGCGCTTGGCAATCCACTCTTCGTGGCGTTCGATCGGCGGACCGGCGGGAATATCGCCGAAGTATTTCTCTACCCGGGCTTTCACATCCTCCGGTTCGATGTCGCCCGCCACGCAAATCACCGCGTTGGAGGGGCCGTAGTATTGCTGGAACCACTCCTGCACATCCTCCAACGAGGCCGCGTTCAGGTCTTCCTCGGATCCGATCACCGGCCAGGAGTAGGGATGGCCGGCGGGGAAAATGCTTTTCAGAATCAGCTTAAATACCTTGCCATAGGGTTGATTTTCTCCTTGGCGCTTTTCGTTGATCACCACACCCCGCTGTTCGTCCAACTTAGCCTGGTCAATGGCGTCCAGCAGGTGGCCCATGCGGTCTGATTCGGCCCAGAGCACCACATCCAAGGCCGATTTGGGCACGTTTTGAAAATAATTGGTGCGGTCGAAATTGGTGGTGCCGTTCAGGTTGGTGGCCCCCAGGGGTTCCATCAGTTTGAAATAATCATCGTTGAAATGCTTGCTGCCATTGAACATCAAGTGTTCGAAAAGATGGGCGAAACCGGTCTTGCCCGGTTTTTCGTTTTTGGAGCCGACATGGTACCAGACGTTGACCGCCACAATGGGGGCTTTGTGGTCTTCGTGCACGATCAACGTCAGGCCGTTGTCAAGGACATATTTTGTGAAAGGGATGTCGATTTCGATCTTGGGAAATTCGGAACTGGAAGCAACGCCCACGCTTCCGATCACCAAAGTCATTAGAATCAATTCAAGAGGCGGGATGTGGTTCATCGTGAGTCTCCTTTTGCCGGGAATATCAGCAAAACAACGTAACCGGCCATGAGATGGACCGCAATCTCGGATAACGATTCACAGGTTGAGGAAGAAGTACTATGACCCATTCACGTCCGGCTGTAAAGCGGTGATAAGCTAAAGAATTTGCGCAGGTTTTTCGGTTTCTAAATCGCCCCATGGATCCGTCTTGACAAATCGGGAGCGGCCGTGTTACGTGAAATCCATTGGGGCGCGGGAAGACGAGGTGCGGGGAGGATTGCTGATTTCCGCGTGCGCGGGTTACAACCGAGGTGAGACAACGATGAATTTTCAAAACCGGGTTCCCTGTGGCTCGTTGCGTCCGGTGGACGCCGGCCGCATGGTGCAAGCCGCGGGGTGGGTGGACGCCTTGCGGGATCACGGTGAGGTGATCTTCGCGCATCTGCGGGACCGCAGCGGCATCGTGCAAGTCGTTTTCGATTGGAACCGCGCGCCGCGGTTGCGGGAAACGGCCCGGGGCCTGAAGGAAGAATTTTGCGTGGCCGTGGCCGGCACAGTGGTGGAGCGGATGCCGGGCACGGAAAATCCGTCGCTGGAAACCGGGGACGTGGAGATCATCGCCACGGATCTGACGGTCTTGAATCCGTCTAAGACGCTGCCCTTTCTGATCTCGGAGAAGGGCATGACCGCCGGAGTGGAACTGGCCGGTCCGGGCGCGGTGGCCGAAGACCTGCGGCTGCAATACCGCTATCTCGACCTGCGGCGCCCCTCGATGCAGGACCATTTCATCAAGCGTCACCGCATCGTCAAGCGCGTGCGGGATTTTCTGGACGAGCGCGGATTTCTGGAAATCGAAACCCCGGTTTTGACCAAAAGCACGCCCGAAGGGGCGCGCGACTACCTCGTCCCCAGCCGTGTGCATCCGGGCCACTTTTACGCGCTGCCACAATCGCCCCAATTGTTCAAGCAATTGTTGATGATCAGCGGCTTCGAACGCTATTTCCAAATCGTTAGGTGTTTCCGTGATGAGGATTTGCGTCCCAACCGCCAGCCCGAATTCACCCAGATCGATCTGGAGGCTTCCTTCATTGACGAGGAATTCATCTACGAATTGATGGAGGAACTCACCGTCCGGATGTTCGCCGTGGGCGGCATCGAACTGCCCCGCCCCTTCCCCCGCATGACCTACCGGGAGGCCATGGACACTACCGGCTCCGACCGGCCTGATCTGCGCTTCGGGCTGCGGTTCGTCGAGGCCACCGATATTTTCCGGAACACGAACTACGCCATCTTCCAGAAGATCATTCAGGCGGGGGGGTGCGTCAAGGGCATCAACGTCAAGGGGCAGTCGGACGTTCTGAGCAAAAACGTGTTGCAGAATGAGTACGCCAAGCAGATCGTGCCTTCGCTGGGCGGCATGGGCATGACCTGGATGCGGGTGGCGGGCGGGAATCTGGAATCCAACATCGTGCAATTCTTCAGCGAGGCCGAGCGGCAGGAGATCCTCCGGCGTTTCGAGGCGGAAGAGGGCGACGTGCTTATGTTGATCGCCGATCCCTCCTACGCGGTGGTGACCTCGGTGCTGGGCAAACTCCGGTTGCACGTGGCGGAGCGGTTGGGGCTCATTCCCTCCAACACCTACTGCCCGCTATGGGTGACCGAGTTCCCTCTTTTCGAGCCCACGGAGGATTGGGTCACGTCCTGCCATCACCCCTTCACCGCGCCGGACCGGGTGGATTTTGATCCCCGTAACCGCGATGAACTGCTGTCACTGCGATCCCGGGCGTATGACTTGGTGATGAACGGCGAGGAACTGGGCGGAGGCAGCATCCGGATCCATGATAAAAAGGTCCAACATAAGGTGTTCGAAGCCTTGGGATTGACTCCCGAAGACATCGCCGGCAAGTTCGGTTTCTTCGTCCAGGCGTTGGAATACGGCGCGCCGCCGCACGGCGGCATCGCCCTGGGGCTGGACCGCGTGACCGCCATGATCCTGGGGACGGCTTCCATCCGCGATGTGATCGCCTTCCCCAAAAACCGGAGCGCCTATTGCCCGTTGACGCAAGCCCCTGCGCCCGTCACCCGGCAGCAATTGGCGGAACTGGGCCTATTAAATCTGGGGGGAGAAACAGTCCTGCCGGGCATGGAAAAAGAAGGGGACATAATCGATACGTTATCGTGGGTATCACGCATTGGAGTAGTGGAGAGCGAGCGGAGCGCCATCCACGCGGCGGTGCGGCAGGCGGAGCGGTTGGCAGAAAAGATACAAGCCATCCCCGGGGATGGCGAGCCACTGTTCGCGGTCATTGATATTACACAACCCCCCCGGCCGGGAACCGAAGCCCGGATCAGCCCGTTCGTCCAATCCGGCGAACTGCTGAAAAACGCGCCCGCCCTGAAGGGGGATTATTTCAAGGTTGCGAATATTCTGGAATAAACCGGAGATTCTCTAATTCGCCACGGGGATCTAGGGTGGGCTTAAAGCGCGGCGTCGCCCAGCAGCATGATCAAAGTCCCCTTCTGGGGACGGCTTGACAGCAGCTCAGGATTTCAACCCCGGGCCATGGGCTGAGGGGGAAGGTCGCCCTTTCTTCAGCGAATATACATCGAGGTGTGGAATGCCAGATCCGATCTTTGCCTATCGCGATGCCTCCCCGGCGGCGGGAGAAGGCCCTTTATCCAATGTGGCGGTTTTGATTCAGCCCAACCTGGCGGTACGGGGCTGGGAATGCGGCGCGGGAAGCGTAGCGCTTGAAAAGTACGTCCCTCTGGAAGACGCCACCGCCGTGGCCAAGTTGAAGGCCGCCGGCGCGATACTCCCGGGCAGCGTCCGCATGGCGGAACTGGGACTAGGCACGGATGGAGACCGGATGGCCGATGCCTTAAAGCAAGGCCTGGGGCAAGCGGCGGTGATGACCGACTTGATGGGGGAAGCCCGTTGCGCCGCCGTGGCCAGCCGATGTTATGGATTCAAGCCCAGCTATGGCCTGATTTCGCGGTTCGGATTGAACGGCCTGATCCCCTCGATGGAATGCCTGGGCGTGGCCGCCCGGTCCCTCGATACCATCACCACAATAATGGCCGTCCTGGCGGGACCCGATGAACGAGACCCCTCCATGCGCCGGGAGGCCGCCCTCGATTTCAGCCAGGTCAACCAAATACCCGAAAAGCCGCTCACGGCGGGTGTGATCCGGGAGAGCCTGCAAGGCTTGTCTCCCGACGAAGCGAAACATTTTGAGCAAGCGCTCGCGCGGCTGGGCACGATGAATGTCCGTGTCACGGCGATCAACTTTCCGGATTATGAGCTTTTTCGCGTGGTGCATCAGGCGGTAGGCTCCGTGGAGGCTTCCTCCCACGCGGGAAAATACGACGGCGTGCGCTATGGCCACCGGACCGCCAATGCCGAGAATTGGAACGAAATGTATCTGCGGTCGCGCGCGGAATCGTTCGGCCTGCTGATCAAAAGTTTCCTGTTCCAGGGCGCGTATTTCCAGTTCCAGAATTATTCCGCGTTCGAACACGCTTGCCGGATCCGCGGCCGTTTGCTGCGGCAAACGCTGGATCTCTTTGAGAGAGTGGATATTTTGCTCGCTCCATTGGGTTTTCGGGCGCTGGACTCCTCGGGGGATTCCTGCCTGGAAAAACTCTATGACCACTTCGAACCGGCTCTGCCCGCCAACGTGGTGGGATTTCCCGCGCTGGCGGTGCCAGGAGAGATTTGGGATCCGGATATGAATAGGGGATTGCAACTGATAGGGCCGCCGCTGGCCGATGTCCGCCTGCTCGCGGCCGCCTGTCAACTCGTGAATGCCGCCTCCGGGAAGGGAACCCACGATGCCGAATAACCACCAGTACGAAGCGGTGATCGGATTGGAGATCCACATCCACCTGAACAGCCCCACCAAACTGTTCTGCGATTGCCCGAACCAGCCGGGAGAACACCCCAACCAGTACGTGTGCCCCACCTGCCTGTGGCTGCCGGGCGCGTTTCCTCACCTCAGTTGGGCGGCGGTGGAAAAGGCCGTGATGGCGTGCTTGGCCCTGAATTGCGAGATCCAGCCCCGCAGCGTTTTTGACCAGAAGGTGTATTACTACCCTGACCTGCCCAAGGGGTATCAATTGTCGCAGTTCCACAAACCCCTGGCGCGCAACGGCTGGCTGGAAATCATCGGCGAGGACGGCCGCCCGAAACGGTTGCGCATTCACGAAATCCATATGGAAGAAGATGTCGCGAAGCTGGTGCACGACACCGAAGGCTCGAAGCCTATCAGCCTGGTGGACTTCAACCGGGCCGGCGCGCCGCTGATCGAGATCGTCACGGAACCGGACATGCGCGGGCCCCATGATGCCATGGAGTTCCTGCGCGCCCTGCGGACGCAGATCCGCTACGTGGACGCGGCCGAGTGCAGCCTGGAACGCGGGACCATGCGGGCCGACGCGAACATTTCCATCCGCCCCGCCGGTTCAGAAGAACTGAACACCAAGGTGGAAGTCAAGAACATGAACTCCATCCGCCATGTCGGCGACGCGATCGCTTACGAGATTCAGCGGCAGATCGCGCAGGTGCAGGCCGGCGAAGCAGTGCGGCTGCACACGCGGCTGTGGAATCCCGAGCAAGGGATCACCACCCCCATGCGGGCGAAATTTTCCGGCCCCTGCGTGCCCGATCCCACCGTGCCGCCCATCGTGATCGAGGAAGAGCAACTGGCCGTGTTTCGCGCGCGGCTGCCAGAGATGCCCGCCGCGAAACGCCGAAGGTTCATGGAATCCTTCAGCCTTCCAGAAGAAGAAGCGCAGTGGATGACCGCCGAGCGGGATGTAGCCGGTTATTTCGAAGCGGTGGCCCAACAATGCCCCAATCCCCGCGCCGCCGCCCATTGGATCTACGAACAGCTCCTGCCCGCCTTGAAGGAACGGCGGATGGCGCTCACGGACAATCCGGTGGATCCCTCCCGCCTCGCCGCGCTGCTCACGCTGGTGGAACAAGGGGAAATCAACGCCACGGCCGCCAAGGAAGTCTTCGATCACATGTTTGTGTCGCCAGAAAGCCCCTCCGAAATCGTGGAACAGCGGGGGCTGCGCCAAATGACCGATACGTCGGAACTGGAATTGCTGGTCGCCCGGTTGCTGGAGGCTCATCCCGACGCGGTCGGAAACATCCGCAAGGGCAAAGCCCAGGCCATCGGCTTTCTCGTCGGCCAGGCCATGCGCGCATCGCAGGGGAAAGCCGATCCCAAGCGCGTGCGGGAGATCATTGCGGCCCGGGTGCAAGGGGAATGACCTTTCTGGTCATCCCCGTGTAAGCGGGGATTCAGGACATTGTGATGCAGGAACCTTGCTTGCAGACCATCCAGGCGGAATCGAGCAAGTAGGGGCACGTTGCCACGTGCCCCTGCGAATTAAACCAACGCAATAGGAGAATATCGGCGAGCTGAGCGAAATGCCAGGGTGAGGGAATTCTTGTAGGGTCGGACCTTCGGGTCCGCCCGAATATCATCGAGTGCTTGGAATGCCCTTTTCTCCAGTGGGTACGCACTTGCCGGATGAGCCTTTTAAACTAGCCCTGGGCTTCAGCCCTGGGACAATAACGGGAAAGGAAACATTTCCTTGCTCAAATAATCGTCCTTTCTCGCCTGGGCTCAAAGCGCGGCGTAGCCCGCCAATGACAAAACCTCTTCACTTTCACCCCAAAAACGCCTTCAAGGTCCAGGGTTCGCGCATGGGGCGGGACAGCATGCGGTTGGCCTCGTCGTCGCCGATGAATTGCTCCTGCTCCGGATCCCATTGCAGTTTGCGGCCCAGGCGCGACGCAATGTTCGCCACTTGCGCGACCATGTCGGTCTTGACGGCCACGTCGATCGGGCAGATGACCTTGGTGCCCTTGCGTACGGCGTCCACGAAATTCCGGTGATGATCATCGCTGCGGGGCAATTGGATGTCATTGGGGCCGATTGGAGATTTAACCAGGGATTCCGGCTCGGAATAAAATTCCGAGCGGGTAACGTGCACCCACCCTTTGGGCCCTTCGAAGCGGACGCCGTGTTTGCACCGCCCGTTTTCATCGGTATAGATCATCTTGACCCCATTGGCGTACTGGAATTCCAGTTCCCATTTCATGCAGTTATTCGCCAAGCCCTCCGTGGGAAACTCCCCTCGATGGCCTTCCACCGAGATGGGCCCGGTAAGTTCACTGCCATTGCCCCACTGGGCGATGTCGAGATGATGAATCCCCCAGTTGACGATGAATCCCAAACAATAATCGTGGATGTGATACCAAATACCGTAGCCCTCTTTTTGATTATACGACCGGCAGCGGTGATAGGTGTACGGCGCGAGGGGAGCGGGTCCCAGCCACCGGTCGTAATCGAATCCCGGGGGCACGGGTTGCTCGGGTTGCGCGGGGAACGGAAAACTGGCGGGCGAGCCGACGTAGATGGTCTTCAGTTCGCCCATCCGCTGGTTGCGGGCCAGTTCGCACGCGATCCGGAATGGCTCGGAGGAACGTTGTTGCGTGCCGAATTGAAAGACGATCTTGCTTTCCTTCACGGCTTGGCGAAGCGCTTGCGCCTGTTCCACGCTCACCCCCATGGGCTTTTCGTAATACAAATGCTTGCCGGCGCGGGCGGCGGCGATGCCCATCAGCACGTGCCAATGATCGGGAACCGTTATGACCAGCGCGTCCAGATCCGGCCGGGCGATCAATTCTTGGAAATCGTTATACGCGGCGCAGCTGGTATTTTCGTAATAATCATCGACAAAGGCCTTGGCCTTGGCGCGATGGGTTTCCGCCACGTCGCACACGGCGATAACTTGAACGTCATCCATCTCCAGAAAGCGCCGCATGTTCCCGTTGCCGCGTTCGCCCAGGCCGATGATCCCCAGCGTCATTTTTTCGTTGGCCGCGGTGGCCCCTTCCTTGCCTACCACCCGCGCGGGGACGAGGAACGGCGCGCTCAAGGCCGCCAAACTTCCCACGCGCAAAAAATCCCGGCGATCGATTTCCGCTCCGGTTGGTTCCACACTCCGGGTGGAGAAACTGCCCCATTGCGTTTTCCTCATCAGGATTCTCCTTTGTCGCGGCAAGACAAAAGAGGATGGTTTTCATCTTTCGTGATGCCGTTTCTTTATGGATTCATGGAAACCCGGACATTGTCCCACATCGAACCATGATCCGTCAACGAGGCTTGTTAAAAGGGAAACGTAGAATGGGACGTACAGGAATAGTAGAGTAGGAGGGATTCCAAAGGAGAGAGAAGGAGTTCCGGAGAACGCAGGGGGCATGAGCCACAAGCCTTTTCGGGCGAAGGGCCGGTTTTTTTACTGGGTTTTCGATCGGCGATGCCGGCCTGGCGGGTTTTCCCTCACCCCGGCCCTCCCTGGAGGGTAAAGGAAGAGAACTGGGAGGATAAGGGGAGAGAATGGGGAGGCCATCGTTCATAATGGTGGTATCAAGCAAACAAGCAGGAGGTTATCCAATGTCCTTGCGGCCGGTGGAAGCGGTTTTGTTGGGAGCGGGATCACGGGGATATTCCACGTTTGGAGGTTACGCGAAAGCTTACCCGCATAACTTGAAGATCATTGCCGTGGCGGAACCTGACCCCGCGCGGCGGGAGCGGTTCGCGCGGGAACATGCCCTCCCCTCCGCCCAGGTGTTTACTTCGTGGGAAGAGTTGCTGGACCGCCCGCGCCTGGCGGAAGTGCTGATCAACGCCACGATGGACCGCGTCCACTATGAGAGCACCATGCGTGCCCTGGATCTGGGGTACCATGTTCTGTTGGAGAAACCGATGGCCACCGATCCGGCGGCATGCATCTGTCTTGCCCGGAAAGTCGAACAGACCGGACTGATTTTGCAGTTGTGCCATTCACTGCGGTACAATCCTTTCTTCATCCGGTTGAAAGAATTGATGGACGCGCCCGAAACCGGCCAGGTCACGAGCATCATCCACAATGAGAACGTAGCCTTTTGGCATTACGCGCACAGCTTCGTCCGGGGCAATTGGAGCAATGAGTCCCGCAGCGCCCCGGGCCTGCTGACCAAATCCTGCCATGATGTCGATATCCTGTATTGGCTGACGGGCCGGGTTCCCGAGCGGGTCTCGTCCTTTGGCCGTCTGACGCATTTCCGCCCGGACCGCGCGGGCGCGGAGATCCCTGCCCGGTGCACGGACGGCTGCCCCGTGGAAGCCACGTGCCCCTATTCGGCCATCCGGATATATTTGGGAGATCATGTGGATTGGCCGGTAAACACCATTGCCAACGACCTGAGTTATGAAGGCCGCTGGCAGGCCTTGCGTGAAGGCCCTTACGGGCGGTGTGTTTTCCGGTGCGACAACGATGTCGTCGATCACCAGTTCACCACCTTTGACTACGCGGACGGATTGATCATCGGGTTCCACATGCACGGCCACTCGCACGACAATGTCCGCACCTTGCGGGTAGCCAAAACCGGCGCGACCATCCGCGGCTTTCTGGAAAAACGGGAACTGGAGGTGAATCACTACCTCGACGGCCGGCAGGAAATCATTCATACCGGGGGCCCGGACGACCGGCACGGCGGCGGGGATACGCTTATGCTCCACGAATTTATCCGCCTGGTCCGCCAAGGCCGCCCGGATGAGGTGAACGCTTCCGCGCGCGAATCGTGCCTCAGCCACCTGCTGGTCTTTGCCGCCGAGCAGGCGCGCAAAGAAAACCGGATCGTGCATGTCCCCACGTTTATCCATGAAATCGAACAATCCGTGCCGGCGGATGGAATCCATGAGTGACCCTGCATTTCTCTCCTTGCGCGAACGGTTCTTTCGATGGTTGGACGGACGGCATGCCGGCCGGATCCTGTTTTTCCCTGACATCACGGACTGGTACAAGGCGCGGCGGACTCCCCCCGGTGAGCCGCAGCCTTACGAGCCGGGGCAGATCATTTACGACGACGATCCGTTTCACCGGCAAAATCACGACATGCCCGCGCCCTACCGGGATTGGACTCTGCTGGATTTCTACCGGAATTTCGGGTGGGGCTGCCCGATTCATCTCTACGAATGGCGTGATAACCTCCCGGATGGTTATCGCCGGACCGTCCAGCGCGATGGCCGCCTGGAAATCACCGAAATCGCCACGCCCCCCGGAACAGTCCGGCAAATCCGCACGCAAGCGGCGGATGGCAGTTATTGCATTACCGAACATTTCGCGAAATCCATCCAGGATCTGGACATCCTGCTCTGGGCGGCCCGGCATACGGTTCTCCAGATCCAGCCCGGGCGGATCCGCAAGGCTCTGGCGGCCCTGGGGGATTTTGGGGTAATCGATATTCCCGTGGGCCGCTCGCCGTTCGGAACGTTCATCCATGACGCGATGGGATTGTTCAACGGCCTATACGCCCTGCACGACGAGCCCCGGGCCGTGGAGCGGTTTCTCGACGGCCTGCGCGAACCGTTTTTGGAGACCATCCGGGCGGCGGCGGAGACGGAGGCGCGCGTGGTCATTATCAGCGACCACGCGGACGATTACTTGATTCCGCCTCCCCTGTACGCGAAATACTGCGTCCCGGTTTATCAGGAAGCGTGCGCGATTCTCCATCCGGCAGGCCAAATCGTTTCGACCCATGTCGATGGCAACCTGCGCGGCCTGCTGCCGTTGTTTCAGCGAACAGGAATCGACCTGTTGGACGGTTGCACGCCCGCGCCGATGAGCAATTACGATGTGCGGGAATTGAGTCAAGCATTGGCTGGCCGGCTGTTCGCGTATTGCGGCATTCCCTCCGCGTTATTCATGGGAAACTGGAGCGAATCGGAGATTCTCGGCTTCGCGGAACGAATCGAACAAGAAAGCCGCGGGCGGATGATCCTGAACGTGGGGGATATCCTCTCGCCCGAAGGGCAAATCGAGGCGGTCATCCGGGTGGGGGAATGGGCGCGGGAATAGGACACGAGAAGAAATTGGGAGTCCCCTTTAGAAGACGGCTGCAAACCAGCCCAGGGCTTCAGTCCTGGGAAAACTGAAAGCATTGAATCCCATGCAAGCCACTCATGACCGATTATGTCGATCTATGTGTTCGTTGCCCGTTCTGCTGGCCGTGTTTTACATCGTGATCATGACCCCGCTGATGGGGCGGAAAAACGGCTACACGGTGGACGCCACGCCTTCGTTCCAACTGACCCGGGCGATCGTCGCGACCGGAGACTGGTTTCCTCCCGAAAAAGTCAAGCAAGGCTATGTCTACTCGCTGGTTTATATACCCTTCTACGCGGCAGGCCAGGTGTTGGAGGCTTGGCTTCCCTCGCCCGAACCGGATTGGATTCCCCGGAAATGCCTGTGCTGGATGAACACAGTGCTCACCGGCCTCACCGTGGGCTTGCTGGCGGGAGTGTTGGGGCGGCTGGGCTATTCACCCGGAGCGCAAGCGTTTGTCCCGCTGGCGTATGGATTTTCCACGCTGGCGTTTGCTTACGCGCGGTATGATTACAACAAGTGCCTGGCCGCGCTGCTTCTGTTATCGGCCTTTTCGTATGCCGTGATCTATCTCGTGAACAAGAATCCCCGGGCCGTGATAGGCTGCGGCGTGGCAATGGGTTTGCTGGTGACCGTGCGGCTGGAGATGGCCGCGGCAGGCGTGGCGCTTTTCGGTGTAATCGCCTTGAACACGGATCGCTGGGCCGCGCGCCGGAACACGGCCTTGGCGTTTTGGCTTCCCATCGGGTTGGGAATAGGGTGGGTGTTGCTGTATAACCGGATTTATTGGGGAAGTGATCTCACGGGCGGCTATGAGTGGAATTTCCAGTGGAATCCCTTTCCCGCGCTGCAAGGTTTTTTCTTTTCTCCGGGCAAGAACATCTGGTTCTACAATCCCGTCCTGCTGCTTCTCCCGTTGGTGGTCCGGGCGTTTAAGCAGCGGCATCCTGCGGTATCGGGAATGTGGCTGGGGATGCTGGCGGCGTTCTTGGGAGTGTACAGTTTCTGGGGGAACTGGTGGGGCGGATGGGCCTGGGGCCCCCGGCATTTGGTCCCCTTGCTGCCGTTGGCGGTGATCCCCCTGGCCGCGGTGGTAGACGGCGGTTCCCGGGAATTAAAACTGCTTTTGGTCATCCTGGCCGCGGCAGGATGGTTCATCCAGTTTCTGGGCGGCTATACCGATTTTAACAACATCATCCTCACTCTGATGAACCAGGGAGTGACCGAGGTGGAGTTGATTTGGAACCCCGTCTGGAATCCGATCGTGAACCATTACCGCTTCTTGCCATACATTCCCATTCAAGAGTGGGATTATGGGTGGATCGGCTTGTATCAATTCGCGCCGGCGGCGGTCTTTTGGGCGCTCCTGATCCTGTGGTGTGGAACTGCCGCGGGATTGGGATACTTGATACACAAAGCCGTCCGCCGCGCGGAATAATCAGACAGATTGTCAGGGATCAAATCCATGAACGGAAAAATCCAACCGGCCGGCCGGGTGTTGTTGGTGATCGCCCATGGCAGCCAAGCGGCCGAGTGGAACCAGGCGGTCGTGGAATTCTGTTCTCATTTGCGCGGCGCGCGGCCGTTGCCCGCCGGCCTCGAGGACGTGAAATGGTGTTTTCTCGAACACGAGGCGCCGGATATCCTCACCGCCCTTCACGATCATTTCTCCCACGACGGCCGCGATCTCGTCGTCTTGCCTCTGTTTCTATCGGCGGGCCGGCATGCCACCCTGGATATCCCCAAGGCCATCGCTGAGGTGATTCCCGGCTCCAGCCGCCTCCCCGGCATGACGCTGCACACCGACGCCACCCGCCGCCTGCTGCTGCTCGATCCTCCCCCCCTGGCGGGATTGATCGCGGGGAATCTCGAGCACCGGATCCGTCGAATGCATATCAAAATGGAGGGAGCCGGGTTGATGGTGGTGTATTACGGCTCCAAACATTTCATGGCCGACTGGGAACAGTTGGCGGGCGAAGTGCAGGTCCTCTTGGAGCAGCGCTTTCCCCGGACGGTGACCGGATACGCCTACGCCGGTTTCGCGGTGGATTTCTCGCCCGTTCCCCTGGCCGAGTCGCTCAAGGCCATGCGGGAAAAGGCGCGGCCTCTGGTCGTGTTGTCCGCGCTGGTGGCCGTGGGGGTGATCCAACGCCAAATCATCCCCGCCGCCATCCGCCTGGCGGCGCTGGAAGGCCAAGTGATCCATCCGGGAGACGCCATGCTACCCGATCCGGAGATGGAAAACCAAGTCTTGGAGTATATTGCGCATACTGTACCCCGGCCATTCCTCTTCCCATGATTCCCAAGCGCCTCGGGATATGATATACAATAGCATCCGGGGAAGGCGTATCGGGCGATCAGGTCCCTCCCGCGATTTCCTGGAGGGAGAGACGCCGGTGTCCCGTGCCGCGGTGCGGAGGGAATGGCAAGGAGGCTGGAACAGCCATGGTGGTTCACAAACAAACATCCGACATCGACCGGGTGACGGACCGGACCGAAGTGTTGATCCTGGGCGGGGGCCAAGGCAAACGGTTGTATCCGTTAACCAAATCCCGGGCCAAACCGGCGGTTCCCGTCGCGGGCAAGTTCCGATTGATTGATTTAACCTTGAGTAATTGTCTTCATTCCAACCTGGACCGGATCTATCTGCTGACGCAGTTCAATTCCGATTCGTTGCACCGGCACATTTCCCAAACTTACCGGTTCGATCCCTTTTCTACTGGGTTTGTGCAAATCCTGGCCGCGCAGCAGACGCCGGATCATGTGGACTGGTATCAGGGAACCGCCGACGCGGTGCGGCAATCGCTGCGGCGGTTCATTCACCGGAGGCCCGATTACGTGCTGATCCTGTCCGGCGATCACCTCTACCAAATGGATTACCGCGAGCTGCTGCGCACGCATGTGGCCAAGAACGCGGATGTGACCATCTCCGTGATTCCCGTAACACGGGAGCGTTGCGCCGATTTTGGAATCCTGCAAACCAACGAAGAGGGGGCCATCATTTCCTTTGTGGAAAAGCCCACGCAGCCGGAGGAACTCGAACGCCTCAAAGTCCCCCCCAAACTGTTCGAAGATTTCCACATCCACGCGGGCAACCGGGAATACGTGGCCTCGATGGGCATTTACGTGTTCCGGACCCAGGCGCTGTTTGACGCCTTGCGGGAGAATCACAGTCCCGATTTCGGGCGGGACATTATCCCCGGCATGGTGGGACACAAGCGGGTTTACGCTCATTTCTTTGACGGGTACTGGGAAGACATCGGGACGATCAAGTCGTTTTACGAAGCCAACCTGGCGCTGACCCAGCCGGTGCCGCAGTTCAATTTCTACGATGGCCGGCACCGGATATACTCCCGGCCCCGCTTTTTGCCCGGCTCCAAGGTGAACCAGGCGACCATTCGTTCGTCCCTGATCTGTGATGGAGCGATCATCTCCGCGGCCTGGATTGAAGATTCCATCGTGGGGCTGCGCAGCATCATTTGTGAAAACGCGCAGATCTACCGGACCATCGTCATGGGGGCCGATTTTTATGATTCCAGCGACGTGGAGGACGTCGAACCGGGCGCCCCGCCGCTGGGCATCGGGCCGCGGACGATCATTAAGAACGCCATCGTGGACAAGAACGCGCGCATCGGGGCGGATGTGCGGATTTTGAACGAGGCGAACATCCGGGAGGCGGACGGCCCCAACTATTGCATCCGTGACGGCATCGTGGTCATCCCCCGCGGCGCCGTGATCCCCTCGGGAACCGTGATTTGAGAGAGGGATGGGAAGAGGCCGGGTGGCTTAAGCGAAAGGAAACCCACGTTGCAATTTTGAAATCAAGGTAAAAAATGTTTCCTCAATCAAAAATCCAATCGCTGCGAATTCAAGGGTACCGCCCCTTTCGGGATTTTTCCGCTCATTTTGATGCATTGGAGGTTCTGGTTGGAGCGAATGGTTCCGGAAAATCGAGCCTGTTCGAATTTCTTAAATTTCTCCGGGATAGTGTTCACGTGGATATCCCTCCCGAGATCATAGCCGGATCCATCGGACAGCAGATTTTCCATGTTCCCGGACCGCAACGATTTTGGTGGAGCATCGATATCGATACGGGATTCAGGATCAAAGAGACGGGCGAGATTAATCCTATCCGTTATCAGGGAGAACTGATGGGGCCTGTGGGGCGTACTCATATATCATTCGAACGGGTGATTTATGCAAAGCCCTTCAAGGGTCATAAAACATCCTATCGTTTTATGAATATCCGTGAACGTCAAGGTGTAATTCAAGATCCCGAAATTAAAAGGTTTGCCAAACAAAATATTGAATTGAAACGACCCAATCAGTTGGCCCTAAGCACTATCAGTAATCCGATGATGGTGACCTTGTACAATTTGCGGGAATACATTCGGAATTGGAGATTTTACAGCTCTTTCAATATTGCCAATGACAAGATACGCAAGTCGGTTCCCATCGAGCAGGAACCCATTTTGCATGAGGATGCCGGAAATCTCAGTTCGGTTTTGCATTATTTGATGACCGAACATCCTTCTCTATTCGATGACTTGCAACAGCATTTAAGGGCCGCCATCCCGGGATTCAAGTCCTTGACGGTCAAGGCGCGCGGTGGGCCGGGTGAAGTGATCACCTTCTGTCAGGAGGAAGGCGTCGGGAATGAATTGAGTCTCGCGGATTTATCGGATGGGGTTTTAAGGCTTATTTGTTGGATGGTCTTATGTGTCCATCCCAATCCCCCGACCTTGATATGCATCGACGAGCCGGATCAAGGCGTCCATCCCCGCACCTTGCCCTTGTTAGCCGGATT
>ERZ795060.1782-NODE-1782-length-23994-cov-4.991813_pt1 | contig 23994 bp, 25 predicted proteins | sample MGYA00375144_ERZ795060 | MGnify/ENA primary metagenome ERZ795060 (study PRJEB30189, sample SAMN05720157) | activated sludge metagenome | isolation source: anaerobic digester from wastewater treatment plant | place: Japan | collected 2015-05-15 ...
GTCCTGCGCGTCGTGGAGGATCGCGACATTCATCCGCCCCCCCACCCCCCCCACTCCCGCCACTGCACCACCGCTACTGGCTCCACCCACTGCCTTCGAACCGCCGAGCACGGGGCTGAGGTCGGTGCGTTCGAGCACGGCGCGGAGGAGCGCAACGTCGGGCTCATACACCACCACGAGGCCGGTCATGGCGAGGCGCTCGCCGAGCGCCAGGACGTGGTGGCCGAGGCCGAAGCCGCCGACGACGAAGATGGCCGCGGCCTTGGGGTCGACGCTCTGCGCGAACCGCCGGGCTTCGTCGAGGGGCCTGCGGCGTGAGGCGAGGGCGCGTTCGACGTCGGTACCAACAGTGCCGGTGAGCGCGCCGTCGTCGGCGCGGGCGAACTTCGCGTCCGGTCGCGCCGGGGTTTGGGCGATGATCTGCGCCAGGCGCGGGTTGACTCGCGACAGCGCGCGGAGGTTGCGTTCCAGCACGGCCGGGTCGGGCGTGACAGGCGCAACGGGCGCGGAACCGGCGGGGGTTGCGGTTCCGGGTGTTCTCGCGGCCGCCTGCGTCACGCCGATTCGCCTTTCTGCGCGGTCGTTGGGTGCAAGGTTGGGAGACTCCGGAAGCCGAGCGCCGGCCGCCGCGGCGGGCAATGAGAGATTCGGGCGGAGTGGGAGGCAGAAACCGAAGGAGCGTGCAAGGGCATTGGGTAACGGTGGGATGGGGCGACCGATGCGCAAAGCGCGCTCCGAGCGCGCGGTTTGTCAACAAGACCACATCGACCGACCGCCACAAACGGGTGCAAAAACGCAGCCGCGGCTCGGAGATGGGGAGGCTTGCGGGGCGGCGGTTGCGGTAGGATGGTCTTTATGCGATCAGCGTGGCTGTTCGGGCAACTCGACCTCTCCGGCAAACCCTCCGACAGCGTGCCGAGCCTGCACGCCGGGCCGTTCTACGAGGTCTGGACGCTGGAGAGCCCCTGGCCGCTGTGCGTGCTGCTGGTCATCGCGGGGCTGACCGCGGCGTGGTTCCTGAACCAGCGCGGCAAGCAGCGCCGGGCGCTGATGGTCGGCGGCGGGCTCATCCTCGCGGCGGGCGTGCTGCTGCTCGTCGCGCACTTCGTCACTACCACGCGCGAGGCGCTCCGCGCCCGCACGCGCGAACTCATCGGCGCCGTCGCACGCGGCGAGACGGCGCAACTCAACCAACTGCTCGCGAACGACGCGACGGTATTGACCAGCGGCCAGCCGTGGATCGAGGGACGGCAGGCGATCCTCGAGGGCGTGCAGAGAACCACCGGCGGGCCGTACAAGGTGCGCAGGTCGGTGGTGCTGGAGGAACAGCAGCAGATCGACCAGAAGCACTACGCGCAGACGCAGGTGTGGGTCCGCATCGAGGGCGACGGGTTCTTCGGGCGCTCGTGGTGGCGCCTGGCGTGGCGGCACGAAGACCCGGCGAAATCGATCGACGACTGGAAAGTCGTGAGCATCGATCTGTTGGACATTGACGGCATGGAGCCGCAGTCGCTGCGGTCTGTGGGGCCGTGAGGGGCGGGCAGGGGGGTTGGGGGGATGCGCGGGTAGTGGCTCGGCGGGAAGCGGAGAAACAGCCCCACCCGGAGCCTCGCTCATCGCCGTGTCACGAGCGGGATGATCGCCCCGATGATCACAAGGGCGCCCAGCACACAGGCGATGATGACGAGCCCGAGTCGGCCTTCGCTCATGCCGACAGCCGTGCGGTAGGGGTCGAACTCGAGACCGGCGTCGCCGGCTTTCGCAGCGGCGGGGCGTTTCAATCGCACGCGCTGCGAGTCGAACTTCTCGACCATCACCCAGCCCGCCCGCCCCTCTTCTTCGAGGACGCGGCGGAAGACCTCCGGCTTCTTGAACGCGCCGGTGGCGGAGCGCAGGATCTTGAACTCCCAACCTTCGGAGAGATCGGAGGCGGCGTAGCCGGTCAACTGTTCTTCCTCCTCCCGTTCGGCTCTCCGCCGCGCTGCTGCTGCGGCCGAGGCTCCCGCTCCGGCCACGGGTCCGGCCCCTGCTCCGCTCATGTGGTGGCTCCTTTTACGACCGGCTCAAGGATACCCGAACTCTACCTTTTCTTCGCTTCGCGCACGTCGGCGCCGCACTCGGGGCAGACGGGGCCGGAGAGGCCGCCGAGGTCGTAGCCGCACTTGGGGCATGCGCTCGCGGGCGGCCAACCGGCGACCATCCAGCGGGCCAGCCGCACTTCGCACAGCCACAGAACGAGCGGGAACACCAGCATGAGCGGCCGCGTGATCAGTTTGTCCGACGTGAAAACTCTCGCGAGTGAAGCCGGGAAGGACAACACGAGATCGTCGATGTTCCCGAGAGCGTCGTTCAGAATCACCAAGAGAACCAGAAAGACTGCAAACGCACGGATCGCACACCGAATCACCTGCTCGATGCGCGGCGCACGAACTCCCAGTGTGCTCGATGGCGGCACGAGCCGACCGACAAGCCAGCGCGACAGGAGTGCCAGAGTTCCCCATAGAACGACCTTCGCGCCAACTCGAAGAACAAACTCAGCGACGTCGGCGAAGCCGATCGACTGCGGCGACCAAGAAAACAAACTGGCACCGAGCCAGGCCGCGCCCACGAATCCGTACCAGACCACGCCGACGACACAGACCATCCGCAAGATCGCCAGCAGCACGGCCTTCAGCCATTGGTCCTGGCGTTCGAGTCGGGTCATGGCCGGGATGCTACCGGAACCTGCGCGTCCGCGCCGCACTCGGGGCAGACGGAGCCCTTGATGCCGCGCAGGTTGTAGCCGCAGCGGCTGCACCCGCCGCCCAGCCAGCCCGCGGCGATCCAGCGTCCGCACACGCGTTCAGAAACCAGCAGGACCAGGCCGGGCAGGAAGGTCAGCAGCGCCGAGTAGAAGCGCAGGAGCATCCGCGTCCAGAACTTCGGATCGTCGGTGAGTTCGATCGCTTTGGCAGCGATGCGATGCCATGCGATGATGGCGAAGAAGACGACGGCGAGGCGCATGACCAGCCGCGCCAACTGCTCGACGCGCCGTGCCCGATCGCCGAGCCTCAATGGCGGGACGATCAGCCAATGCGTGAGCGTCGCGGAGAACGCGGCCATCAACGCCCACGGCGGAACGAGCCAGAGCAATCGTCGGAAATACAGCACGACCTGGGGGCCGTAGTTGGAGAGATCGTTGGACAACAGAAAGCCGGCGGTCGCCTGGCGGATGCAGAGCACGATGCCGATGGCCGCCGCGGCACGCACGCCGACGAGCACAATCCCCCGGAGCACACGGTCCTGACGTTCGATCGCGTCGGCCATGGGTCTTGGACTCCTCGTTCGGCTCGTGTGGGAGTTCCGATATGTTACGAACGGTTACGTGCGGTCGTCGGGGGCTGACGTTGCCGCGTGGCCGTCCGCGCCGCACTCTGGGCAGACGGAGCCCTTGATCCCGCGCAGGTTGTAGCCGCAGCGCGGGCAGCGTCCGGGTCGCGGCCACGGCACGATCCAGCGCGACAGGCGTTCGTCGAGGAACGCGCCGGCGGCGCCCACGCCCAGCAGCACCAGGACCAGCGGCATGCGCCCGCTCGTGAAGAGTTCGAGGAAGCGCGAGAGCCAGCCGGTGATGAAGTAGTCGTTGATGTAATCGGCGGAGACGACCGCCGCGGCGATGAACGCGACGAACGAGACGCAGCGACAGCCGATACGTGCGGCGTGCCTGCGCGATTCGATGAGGCGTGGGTCCACGCGTGCGACTCCTGTCAGACGGCAAGACACCGCCGCGGGGCGGGCGTGCGGGCTGATGGGTGCGTGCGACGATCGAAGCGCGTCGGACTCAGACCTTCGACGAAATCGGTGTGCCGCACTCGGGGCAGACGGCGCCCGTCACACCCGCGAGGTTGTACCCGCACTTGGCACACATGCCCGCTTGCTGCATGACGCGTCCGAGGATGGGGATCGTGAGCGGGTACTTGAAGAGTTCGCCCTTGCTCGCCTTCATCGCGCCCATGATCACGCCGTAGACCGCGAGCACCATGACGGCGAAGATCACGAAGACGCCGATGAAGACAAACGTCAGCACGATGCCGACGAAGTAGTAGATCAGCAGCGACAACTGGAAGTTCAGGACCGCCTTGCCGTGCGCGTTGATGGCCGGGCTCTGGTCCTTCTTGGTCAGCCAGATCACCAGGAGCGCGACCAGGCCCACCGGCCCGAGCACGGTGGTCACGTGGAGCAGGATGAGCAGCGTTTTCTCGTCGACGTTGATGTTGACGTTGGCGCCCGCCGGGGGCTGTGCGCCGGGCTGGGGGCCCTGCGGGTTCTGAGCGCCCTGCGCGCCCGTGCTTGTGTTTCCCTGGTTCTGGTCCGACATGTGCTGGCCTCGCTGGAACTGGGTCGTCCGCAGTATGCACGAAAACGACGGCGCGTGCCGGGGCGAGCGCGGGGGGCCTAACGCATCGCGGCGCCGCGCACGGTGAGCTGCGCGGTCATGTCGCTGTCGCAGAGGGGCTTGCTCTGGTTGGGGTCGGAGACCAGTTGCGCCAGGGTCGTCGATCCGTAGAGGTCGATGATGGCCTTGGCCGCCAGGTCGATGCGCCGGTGCAGCGGGCAGAGGTTCGGGCCGTGGTTGTCGAGCCCGAGGGGGCAGGAGGTGATGCGCTCGACGTCGGCGACGGCGCGCACGACCTCCAGGAGCGAGATATTCGACGCGGGGCGGGCCAGTTTGTACCCGCCGCGCACGCCGCGACGCCCGGTGATGAGCTTCGCGGAGGACAACTGCTGCAGGACCTTGGCGAGGTAATGGGGCGGGACCTTGGTCTTTTCCGCGAGCATGGCGGTGGGGACCAGGACCTCCGGCGAAAGGGCCAGCCAACTCATCGCTCGCAGTGCGTATTCGGTCGTCTGAGAGAACATGCCGCCTCCTCGCGCTCCGGCCCCGCTCGCTGCGCGCTCGCAGCGCTGCGGATCCCCGGGGAATTCCCCTTGGGGGACACACCCGAGTGCTTCGGTCCTGTCCCCGGCACGCGACGTCCCGCCGCGAACCCGCCGCCCGTCTGCGCCTTTCGGCGCCGACCCGCCGGGCGCTGGGTCCGGACGAGGTGGTGGTGCAGCGCGGGCGCGTGCCGCGGCCCGAACTCCGGGTGGATCGGGCGCTTGCAAGCATCCTATCCGATCGTGTTTGGGCGCGAGCCGCGGAGTTCACGATTTGTGGGTCGTTTTTTGATCAAATGGTTCGGAGCAGGGCTGCAGGGGGAGAGGAACGGTTCGAAAGAGCCTCAGAAGTCTGCGCCAATCTGTGTTTCTGCCACTCCGGCGAACTCCAAAAACAGCCTGTTCTGGGGGTATCAAGATCGCGTCCCGGATGGCGTTGCCTCTCGCCGCGGCACCGGTCAGGCAAACCCGCACCGATTGGGAAGCGTCTTGACGCCCGGAGGCGGAATCGGCCGATCCCTTTGCGAACGGATCTTTTTGGAGTCCGGCACGCCCGAAGAACCCCCTTGACCCATTCCGAAACCAACCCGAGGGACGAGCAGGCTCTGCCGGGCGAGGGGCCGGGAGCGGGCCCGCGCGCTGGCAGCCACGCCGCGGCGACGGAGGGGGCGGGGACGGGGGAGACGGGGGGGGCGGGAGCGATGCTCCGGCTCATCCGGCCCAAACAGTGGGCCAAGAGCGCGTTCGTGCTGGTCGGCCCGGCCTACGGACTGGCGCTGAAGGACCCGCGGGCGTGGCCGGCGGTTCTCGCCATCGTGTTCGCGTTCAACTTTGCGTCCAGCGCGTGCTACATCCTCAACGACCTGCGCGACGCCGCGCAGGACCGCCTGCACCCGCGCAAGCGCAAGCGCCCGATCGCCTCGGGTGAGGTTTCGGCGAGCGCGGCGCGTCGGCTGAGCGCGGGGCTCTTCCTGCTCTCCGGGGCGTGCGTGCTCGCGCTCTTTGTTGCGCCCGCGCGCGAGGGCGCGGCGCTTACCGTGAACATGGACCCGCGGGTCGTCGCGGGCGGCCTGGGCGCGGCGTGCGTGCTGCTGTACGTCCTCAACGTCGTGCTGTACACCGTCCACTTCAAACTGCGCCCGGTGCTCGACGTGCTGTCGCTCTCGATGGGGTTCGTGCTGCGTGTGCTGGGCGGGTGCGCGGCGGTGCTGGTCGAGCCCAGCGCGTGGCTGCTCAACTGCACGCTGTTCATCTCGATGTTCCTGGCGCTGGGCAAGCGCCTGGGCGAGCGCCGGACGATGGGCGCGATGGCCGCGAACGTGCGCGGCGTGCAGGCCTTCTACACCGACGACCTGCTGCGCATGCTGGTCGTGATGACCGCCGTCGCGTGCCTGCTCTCCTATTCCGACTACGTCCAGGCCAAGGCGCTGGAGTACACGTTCGGCTTCAACCTGCTGTGGCTGACGATGATCCCGGCGACGTACGCCGTCTTCCGCGCCGTGCTGCTGCTGGAGCGCGGCGTGTACGACGACCCGACGGAAGTGGCGACGCGAGATCGGGCGTTCATCGTCTCGGCGCTCGGGTTTGCGCTCGTCACCGGGGCGCTGATGGTGCTGAAGATGCGCGGCGCGATCGGCGTCGTGCAGCCCACGCTCGCGCCGTAGCGGTGCTCTCCCGGCGGATCAGCGGAGCAGTTTGGCCGCGGCCCGGAGCGTCTGGACCTTGCCGTTTTCGTCGGCGAACTCGAAGACGGCGGCGAGGGTGGGGCCCGAGCCAGCGGTGCGGTCGGACCGGGCCCACTGCACCACCCAGGCGGGAATGGAGCCCAGGCTCAGGGCGTAGGTGCGGGTGACGAGGTCGTCGTAGTACTCGGCGTTAGTGCCGGGGTCGGTCAGGTCCACGTCCCAGACGAGTTCCTGCGCCTCGGCCCCGTCCTTGTCGCCCCCGGCTTCGCTCCCCGGGCCGCGCCCGTACATCTCGACGCGCAGGCGCCCGAGGGCTTTGACACTCTGGGCGAAGTGGTCGCGCAGTTCGATGTGGCAGATGAGGATCGGCTTCCCGGAGAGGTCGGTGCCGATGCGGGTGAGGGGGTGGATCTCCATGCGCTCGGGGAGGAGCGCGTTGGGATCGGGGGGAGGCAGGGGCGTGCTGGCGCCGTTGCCGGCGCCGCCCGCGCCGCGTGGACCGGCGCACGCGCCGAGCGACGCCGCAACCACGCCCGCCGCGATCGCCTGCATGGGGCGGGTCCAGCGGCGCGCGCGCGCCGGGCGCCGGACGAACGAGCGGGGGTGGAGATCACGAGGCAACGCCATGTCGGCAGAGTGTACGGCCCGGCGCGTCACGCGCCATCGGCCCGGGGAACCGCGCCGTCGGGCTCGTGCTGGGTCACCCGCCGGTCCCCGGCGTGCTCGATCACGCGGATGAGTTCGCGCTGGCCGGCTTCGAGCGCGGTCACGGCGCGGGTGTTGCCCTCGAGGGCCCGGACGAGCACGTCGAGCTGGGCGCGCTCGTTCATCAGGGCTTCATGAGACTCGCGGATCTGGCGCTCGCGCTCCCCGGCGGCGCGCCGTTCGGAAAGCCACATCCACCCGATCACGCCCGCGGCGCCGAGCTGCGCCAGGGCCGACAAGGCGTCGACCTCGACCATGACTCCCTCCTCCCTGGGCGGTGTTCCGCCCGGTCCGTTGCGGCCCTCGCGCACTACGCGATCAGGGCGTGAGGAACCGCACAAAGGTGGCTTCGAAACCCAGCGACACTCGGCGCCCGCGCTCGATCGGGCCGGTGGGCTCGAAGCGCACGAACGACATGCTGGTCCATTCGCGCCCGGTGTCGTCTGAAACCGTGGCGGTCAGCGGCGGGTGCGTGAGCAGGCTGTTGAGATAGCCCAGGTACCCGTCGAGTTCCGCGTCGGTGTCGACCACCAGGCGGCCGACGACCTTCAGTGACAGTTCGAGCGGCCCGACGGCCTGCGAGCCGGGCGAGAAGGGGCTGAGGCGCGAGTTGGGCACCACCATGTCGCCCGCGGGGCCGATGGTGAGCCTCGCGGGGGCTTCGCCGAAGATGGATTCGCCGTTGAACTTGATCACGAGGCACCTCCGATGGGTTCGGCGGATGCGGCGCTCGGCGCCGCGGCGCCGTCGTAGGCGACGGAGACGGGGTCTTCGTCGACCTTGTCCGACACGCCGAGCATGGTGATGATCTGGCGCGCGGGCTCTCGTTCGAGTTCGTAGCGCACGCCGGTGACGACGACGAGCACGCGGACTTCGGCGGTGCGCGGGGTGTCGAGCGCGTGGGCCCCGGCGAAGAACCGCAGTTCGCCCATGAAGCCGGGCGCGAGGTCGGAGACGCCGAGCGAGCGCCCGTTGCTGGTGCGCCGTTCGAGCCGGACGGAGATGCGCTGCGCGGGCACGTCGGCGTAGACGGCGTAGCGCCCGCCGTCGGTCCACTCTTCGAGCACGCGGTGGGCGCTGCGCTCGATGACGATGCGCTCGACGCCGCCGAGCGTCAGATCACCGAGTGTCACAGCGCCGGGCGAGTTGATGAGCACGGGTTACCTCCTGGGTCGTTCGTGGCCGGGGGGGGGGGGGGCGTGACGGGGCGCGCTTAGACCCTGCGGACGCGAGTTTGGCCTGTCACGCGGCGGGCGTCGGGCGCGCCGTCGGCGTCGAGGTCGAGCACCACGCCGGTGCGGCGCAGTTCGCGTTCGTAGCGCTGGGCGTACTGGTCGGCGCGCCGGGCCTCGGGCGAGTCGGGCCCGCCCAGCGCTGACGCGGCGCGGTAGATGGCTTCGAGCGCCCCGAGACACTCGACGGCGCGCAGCGCCTCGGTGTTGAGGATCATCGCTTCCCCGGGCGTGGCGCCGCTCCCGCCGATCTCGGGCGCCTGGGGGTCGAGGCCCGCGGCGCGCAGGAGGCGCGCGTGTGCGGCCTGGATCTGCGGCGCAAACGTGGGCACCACGACCGACGCGCTGGCGAGGTTCGCGGGCGCGATGGCGGGCGCAGCGGCGGACGCGCGCAGGAGCGAGACGCTCGCGGTCGTGGTGGAGAGGCGTTCGATCACCTCCAGCGCAACGTCGTTGACGAGCACGACGCTCCCGGCGTCGACGCCGAGCGCCGCGAGGTTGATCCCGCTGACGGTGAGCACGCCGGAAGCGATGCTCCCCGTGGCGCGCCCGCGCACCAGGGCGGCGAACCCGACGTCGCGGAACAGCGCGGGCTCGATGACGAGCAGGTCTCGATCGGTCGCGAACATGACCCCACCCCTTTCTGCCGCGCACGGGGCGCGGCGTGCCCTTTGATACCAGCGGCCTGATGGTCCCTTGCAAAGGCGGCGCGAGGATTTCTCCCCGCGCTCGCCCCCTCCCCCCCATCCCCCCCCAACCCTCTCCCCGTCCCGAGAGTGCGCACGCGTCCGTGTCACGCCGTCGCCAGACCCCGGATCAGCCCGTGCGCGTTCTCGTTCTTGAGTTCGAGGGTGTACTCGCCCAGCACCATGCCGACCTCGCTGTCGCCGGTGGAGGCAAGGGGCTTGTAGTGGAAGGAACGTCCCATGAGCGGGAGGACGCCGATGCGCGAGGAATCGAGCAGGAGGATGCTGTCGGCGGGCATCCATCGGGAGGTCACGATCTTGCAGACGCCGAAGTCGCTCTCGTACTCGCTCACGACCGTCTGGAACCGCTTGTCGGTGGGCCCGTACTCGCGGTAGGTCGCGGCGAACTCGTTGAGCCGGCGCTTCTGCACGCCGGAGACGAGGATGGTGTCGATCTTCCCGGCGCTCTGCTCCCAGACGAGTCGGAGGGCGGTGTTGAGGATGGTCTCGGTCAGCCCGTTGGCGCCCGCGCCGGCGCCGATGGGGATCGGTCCGACGTTGGGCGTGTAGACGTGCGTCGCCAGCGACGGGATGATGCCGTTCATGGTGCGCCGGACGGTGCTCGAACCCTGCTGAGTCGCGGCGGGCGCGACGCCGTTGATGACGCAGTTCTCCAGGTCGCGCAGCAGTTCGCGCAGGCGCTCCTGCTTCTGGAAGTCGACCTCGTCGGCGACGCCGGCGGTCCGGGCGGCGCGCATGGAGCCCGAGACCTCGACGCCGGCGGTGAAGATCTGCGTGTAGTTGCGACGCCGGACCCGCGTGGTGAACTGGGTGGCGGGGCGGTCGTCGCCTTCGAGGGCGGCGTTGCCCAGGATGAACAGTTTCTGTCCGTTGCTGAGGTTGCTGGCGCTGGTCGAACCGTACCGGCGCACGACGGTGAGAACGTTCCCCGCAACGCCGGTGACGAACAGGACCTCGCGCGCGCCGTCGGGACGCACCTGGTCCCCGACCTTGAACCGCGCGCCGTTGGAGACCGTCACGCTCGTGGCGTCCTGCGCGTTGGGGGTGAAGGTGGTCTGGTTGATCGTGTCGGTGTTGGGGAGGAGCGTGTCCTCGATCCACTCGTGGATGGTGCTGCGCGCGGCGCGTTTGGCGTCGCCCAGATGGTTCAGGAGCGCCGTCTCGTAGGGGGAGACGATGCCGACGATGTCCGAAACGTCTTCGACCAGTTCCGGCAGGTCCGCGCCCGCCGAGAACGTCGCCTTGCCCGTGAATGCCATGACCGATCCTCCTGTTTCCGTGTGTGTTCCCGTGCCCCAAGGCGCGTCGGGGCGACGCGCCCCGGCGCTGCGCGCAAGCGGGGTAGATCTCCCCCTCGCCCGCGTGCGTGTCTGCTGTACTTGCGTGCCGGACCGCGCCCGTATGCGCATAAGCCGTGCAACCTCGATCGCTCACCGAACGGTTCGATCCGCTCACACCGCTTCGCGGCGGAGGCGGAGGTAGGCCAGGAGCGCGCCGCGATCGCCGCTCTCGCGTGCCTCCCGCGCGACCTCGGCGAGTTGACGGCCGGCATCGGGCTCGAAACGCGCGGTCATCACGCCGCGGCCGTGAGACGCCCCCGCGCGTTGGACCTCGGCGGTTCCTGCGGGCGGCGACCAGCGCCCGTCGGCACGCCCCCTGGTCCGTGCTCGGAACAGCATCGGCTTGCTCTGCTTGAGGCGCGACACCGCGTCCGAGACGCTCAGCCCCGCCTCCTGGGCGACCATCTTCTCGACCAACGCCGCGGCGGCGTCGAGGTCGATCGCCCCGGCGTCAAAGACCGCGCGCGCCGTGTCGCGATCGGCGATCGCACGCTCGAGCAGGCGCCGGCTTTCGTCGAGTTCGCGACGCGCGGTCGCCAGTTGTTCGTGCAGGCCGTCGTGGGCCGGGGCTTGTGCGCCGGCGTCGGCGGTCGCGCCCGGCTCGGTTGCGGCGTTCAGTTCGTTCATGACCCACCTCCCGTTGTTTGGTTGCTCATACGTGTTTCGAGACCGGACCCGATGTCGGGTTTGAGTTGCTGGGGCTCGCCCCGGCGCGGGGTTTACTCGACCGGCGGCGTCGGCTCCCGCGAACTCGTGTAGCCGAGCTCCGCGAGCACGCGCTCGCGGCTCACGCCCAGTTCGATCTTCCGTGCCGCGGCGTCCAGCGCATCGCGCTCGTCTCGCGGCAGTGGGTCGGGCCACTCCACCCGCGCGGTGCGCTCCTGATCGGTGGTCGCCAGAATCCCCAGGCGATCGAGCGCTTCGAGGATCAGGCGGCACGCCTCGCCGATGCCGTGCCCGTAGCCCACGCGCTTGCGCGCGGTCTTCGAGAGCAGGCCCATGAGCGTCACACGCAGCGCGTTCTCGCTGGACAGATTGCCGATCTTGGCGCGCACCACGCCCGCGGCGAGCGGCGGCACGCCCGAGACCTTGTCCATCGCCTCGCGGATCTCCTCGACGTGCCGGTCTTCGCTCGGGCTCGACGCGTCGCCCCCGAAACTCTCCACGCGCGCGTCGGGGTTGTCCGTCTGCCACACCACGCCGGGGGCGACCGCCAGCCCTTCCACGTCGGAGAGACCCTTGGCCAGGAGCATCTTGAAACTCGCCAGGGTTACGCGGCTGGCGCGATCGCTCAGGCGCGTGTTGAGTTCGTCCTGCAGGGGCACGAGCGGCTCGACCTCGCCCAGGCCCTCGTACACGAAGGGCTGCGAGATGTTCTGGATGTGAACGACCGGCGGGCCGAGACCGATGGGGCGCGACGCGTCGACGAGCGCGGGTCCCTCCTCGACCAGCCTCGGCACCCCGCCGCGTTCATCGCCGGGGTGCTCGAACACCTGGCGCCAGGCGCCGGTGAGCACCTCGGTCACGATGACACTCTCGCGGCTGGGGGCGCTCACGGGGTCCTGGGCGCGCCCCGCATTGCCCATGAGCCGGCGCAGAAGGCCCGAACCGGCGCTGCGCACGCCCGCGGCGAACTCTTCGCCCACGCCGGGACGACGGACGGAGCGGGTCTGACGCCGGTAACGCAGCACATAGGCGCTGATCTTGCGGTAGTCCTGCTCGTTGAGGAGCGCCACGCCGCGCGTCGGCTCGACGACCTCGACCCGGACGCACTTCGCGGCGCGGGTGACGGTCTCGTCGTCGCCGGGGTTGGGCTGGTCGGATGGATCCGAGTCGGTGCCGCGCGCCGGCCTGTCGACCACGCGGACGATGAGGTCGACGTGCCCGTAGACGTGGCCGAGGAGCGCAATGTCCTGCATGAGGGCGATCCCGCCGGAGGCTTCCCACACCGCTTCGAGCACGCGCTCGATGAGGCGGCGCTTCGCCGGGTCGGGAGCGCCCGACGCGATGGCGACCGGGCGCCCGAACATGAAGTCGACCATCGTGTGGATGCGCCACGCGATGTCGTTCTCGATGACGACTTCCTTGCGGCTCCAGAGCGCGCGGTCGTCGGTGAGTTGACCCCAGGCGCGCCCGGCGCACCCGGTCAGGCGCGACGGCAGGCCGCGCTCCTGACCGAGGCGGTAGCGGCGCGCCGAGCCGTCCGGATCTGCGCCGCGAGCCGGTCCCGGCGCGGACTGCATCGGGTTGCGGTAGTACATCCAGAGCAGTTCCAGCCTCGGGAGCGTGGAGCGCTCGTGATGATCGATTATCGCTTCGAGCAGGGCGGGCGTCAGGCCCGCATCCGGTGCGCTGTGCAGGTCGAGTTTCATCGCGTGGTCTCCCCGGGGTGGGCGTCCCGCGTTGCCCGCGAGCACGCGCCCGACACCCGGGGGTGCACGGACGGGTTTGTGCGCACAGAGCGGGCTCGTGGCCGGCGCACCAGCACGCAAACCCTTGAAACTCCGGCGCAAGATTTTTCTTTTTTTGCGCACACCGTGGCACGATCGGGACCGGTGTGTGCGCACAATCTGACTCCGGACCCGTGCTGAACGTCCGGGTCCGGGGGGAGGTGGGAGGAGGGGGCGGTTGGATCGACCCTTTTTCAGGGTTTCAAGCGCCCCAAATCCTTCAAGCCGCTTCAGCCGCGCCCGCAACGGGCCGATCCGAGGAGCGACAGCGTTTCGTCGCTCGGCTCGCGGCCTTCTCGATCCGGCGGTGCGGGCCCGTGGGGCTCGCCCACTGCCACCCGCCGGGAGAAGTTCTGGGCTGCCGGGAGCGTGAACGATCGTCGTCGTGTTCCCGGCGCAGCAACCGACCAGTCCCTCACAGGTCCAAGGAACGTGTATATGTCGCTCCCGCCGTTTACCCCACCAGCCCCCGTGCCCCCGCCGGCTCCGATCTATCCCTCGCCCGGCACCACGATTCCGGCTGCCCCCAACCAGCCCACGAACGCACCGAGCAGCGGGTGCTGCGGCGCGTGCACGTGCGGGGCCCAGAACTCGGCGAACGGCCCGTCGAGTTCGGCGCGTACGAACCGCCCTTCGAACCCGGCGCCCGCGCAGGCCGTACGCTTGAACTCCAACTGACCGGCGACCCGGGAACGCCCGAGCGCGGCGGTGTGCGCGGGCGTTTGCCACGCCGATACGTGGTGGCGTCACCGGTCGTGCGCAGCGCGATTGGCACGCCCGTTCCGCACCCATCCACCCTCCTTCGCCCTGGAAAGACCTCCACTCATGGCCAGCAAGAACGATCCGATCGTCATCACCGGCGCCGGCGGCTTCATCGGCGGGCACCTCGTGAACGCCTTCCGCGCGCGCGGGTACACCGACATCCGCGCGGCGGACATCAAGCCGCTGGACGAGTGGTACCAGGTCTTCAAGGACGTCAAGAACTACGCGGGCCCGTTGCAGGGGGACTGCCGCGACTTCCGCGTCTGCCGCACGATCTGCAGGGGCGCGAAAGAGGTCTACCAACTCGCGGCGGACATGGGCGGGATGGGTTTCATCGAGAACAACAAGGCGCTGTGCATGCTGAGCGTGCTGACGAACACGCACATGCTCCTGGCGGCGCAGGAGGCGGGGGTTGATCGCTTCTTCTACGCCTCGTCGGCGTGCGTGTACAACGCGGACAAGCAGAAGGACCCGAGGATCACGGCGCTGAAGGAGGCGGACGCGTACCCCGCGCTGCCCGAGGACGGGTACGGGTGGGAGAAACTCTTCAGCGAGCGCATGTGCCGGCACTTCCGCGAGGACTTCGGGCTCAAGACGCGCGTCGCACGGTTCCACAACGTGTACGGCCCGCACGGCACGTGGGAGGGCGGGCGCGAGAAGGCGCCGGCCGCGATCTGCCGCAAGGTCATCGCCGCGATGGTCTCGGGCAAGCACGAGATCGAGATCTGGGGCGACGGGACGCAGACGCGCTCGTTCATGTACGTCGATGACTGCGTGAAGGGCATCGACCGGATCACGCAGTCGAACATTCTCGAGCCGATCAACCTGGGCTCGAGCGAGCTGGTGAGCATCAACCAGTTGGTGGACATCGCCGAGGAGATCGGCGGCATCAAGCTCAAGCGCCACTACAAGCTCGACGCGCCGCGCGGCGTGGCGGGTCGCAACAGCGACAACACGAAGATCCAGGGCTATCTGCGCTGGGAGCCCGACACGCGCCTGCGCGACGGCATGGAGAAGACCTTCCGCTGGATCTACGACGAGTTCACGGCCAAGTACGACGCGAAGACGGCGCACCTGTCGAGCATCAGCACGTTCACCAAGGGCTCGCACCCGATCCCGGGCGACGGTTTCAACCCCGAGAGCCGCTACTCCGACACGTGGAAGCAGGGCATCCCGGCGGGGTACAACCTGCGAGCGACGGCGAGCGCCGGCAACGCGGCGAAGAAGACCGCTTCCCGCGCGCGCAAGCCCAAGGCCGGGGCCAAGGCGAACGGCACGCGCAAGAAGCCGGCGGGCAAGGCCAAGAGCGCCGGGCGCAAGGCGGTGAAGGCCCGTCGCTGAGCGCCGGGCTTCATCTGAAGGCATGAATCACGCCGCCGACTGTCGCGCACCGACGGTCGGCGGTTTTCAGTTGGTGAGTGCTGCTCGCATGGACAATGCCTACAACAGCATCGGAGTCCGAAGCGGACTTCGATCGCACCGAGGGCAGGCGGCGCGGGGGACTCCGCGCGGGGCATGAGCGTCCGATGAGCCGGGTTGGACCGACAGCAGACCGAGCGGCGATCGCGACGTGCGAGGACAATCCCGCGCGTTGGGTGCTTTTCTACGACGGGCGGTGTTCGCTGTGCCGCGAGGCGTCGACGCGCCTGGTGCGGCTGGCCGGGCCCGGCGCGATCCGGCGGCAGGACTATCACGAGGCCGGGGCGCTCGCGCCGTTCGCGGGCGTGGTCACGCTCGAGGACTGCGAACGGGCGATGCAGTTGGTGGCGACGGATGCACGCCGGCGAGCGCGGCTGGAGGGGACAGACGCGATCGCGGCGGCGCTCGGCACACGCCCCGCGTGGCGGCTGGTTGTGTGGATCGCGTTCGTGCCGGGCGTGCGCCACGCGCTGGGGGCGGTTTATCGCGCCGTGGCGCGGCGTCGGCACCGGTGGTTCGGATCGCACACGGGCGGAGGGGCGTGCGAGGATGGCGCGTGTCAGGTTGATAATGATCGTTGAGTGTCACTCACCCAGCCGCTTGAGTGTTCGCCCGTGCTTGGCGTTCACTTTCGAAAGCGACTTGGCGACACGCGCCTCTCGACTGGTCTCGGGCGCTCGACGGATCACCAGTGACTTGCCGTCGGTGCTCACTTCCAACGGCGCATCCGGCTCGAAGTTGAGCAGGTCGAGAATGGGGCGATCGATGATCAGCGCGTAACTGTTGCCGTGTCGAGTAAGAGTCTTGATCATGCGTGTCTCCGCTGGCGATCTATCGTCATTCCATTGTATCACCCGTCGGCCGGGCGGCCAGAACATGACGGGAATAATCCGAGAGCCCATTTTTCTCGGACGCTCAAGGGACTGATGAGCCCCGATACCCTTCCGCTCAGCAAAAGGACCCTCGCATGGCCGTGCTCATCCAGGGCGGCAGGCTCGTGACCGCCACCAGCGCCTCCAACGCCGACGTGCTCTGCGAGCGCGGCGTCATCACCCGCATCGAACGCTCGATCGATCCGCGGGGCGTGACGCTCCCGCCGGGCGAGCGGCTCGAAGTTGTCGACGCGCGCGGGCGCCTCGTGTTCCCCGGCTTCATCGACCCGCACGTGCACGTCTACCTGCCCTTCATGGGCACCTTTGCCAAGGACGACTGGGCGAGCGCCTCGCGCGCGGCGCTCGTCGGCGGCACGACCACGCTCATCGAGATGATCTGCCCGGGCAAGGGCGACGAGCCGCTGGCGGCGTACGAGACCTGGGCCGGCAAGGCCGCGGGCCGGTCGTTCTGCGACTACTCGTTCCACATGGGCGTGACGCGATGGGACGCGCTCGCCGAGAAGCAACTGCGCGAAATCGTGACCGGGCGCGGCATCCGGTCGCTCAAGGTCTTCCTGGCTTACAAGGGCGCGCTGGGGGTCGACGACCGCGAGTTGTACCACGCGCTGAAACTCGCGCGGGAACTGGGGATCGTCGTCACCGCTCACTGCGAGAACGAGACGCTCATCGCCGAGAAGCAGGAGGAACTGCTCGCGTCGGGGCGCACGGGACCGGAGTGGCACGAGCCCTCGCGCCCGGCGCGGGTCGAGGCGCTGGGAGTCGAGCACCTCGCGGCGTTTGCGCAGGCGACCGGCGCCGAGGTGTACGTTGTTCACACCTCATGCCGCGATGCGCTCGACAGCGCCCGCGCGGCCCGGGCGCGCGGCGTGCGGATGCACGTCGAGACGGTGGCGCCGTACCTGACGCTCGACTCGACGTTTGCCGAGCGCGGCACGCCGGCCGCCGTCGACAAGGGCGAGGGCACATTCCCGGCGTTCGAAGGGGCGAAGTACGTGATGTCGCCGCCGATCCGCGACAGGCAGCACCAGGAAGCGCTGTGGAAGGCGCTGGCCGACGGCACGATCGACTGCGTGGGGACCGATCACGCGCCGTTCGACTTCAAGGGCCAGAAGGAGATGGGGCGCGGCGACTTCACGAAGATCCCCAACGGCATCCCGAGCGTCGAGCACCGCGTGGACCTGATGCACACCTTCGGCGTGCGCACGGGCAGGATCGATCTGCACCGGTTCGTGGATGCGCTCAGCACGCGCCCGGCGCGGATCTTCGGCCTCAAGGGCAAGGGCGATCTGTTCGTCGGCGCCGATGCGGACATTGTGGTGTACGACCCGGAGCACCGCTCGACGATCAGCGCCTCGACGCACCACATGCGCACGGATTACAGCGCTTGGGAAGGCTGGGAAATCCGGGGGCGCTCGGAAACGGTGCTGCTGCGGGGCGAGATTGTCGTGCGGGGCGGCGTGCTGAAGGTGCGCGACGGCGACGCCCGCGGGCGCCTGACGCCTCGGCAATAGCCACCATCGCCGGGAGCGCTGGAGTGCGGAGGGGTCACGACCTTGCGATGGTCTGGTAAGTCTCGGGGCGACGGTCGCGGTAGAACTGCCAAACCTCGCGTACCTGCCGGATCTCGTCGAGGTTCAGGTCGGCGACGAGCACTTCGTCCCGGTCGCGCGAGGCCTGGGCGATGATCTGACCCCGCGGATTGCAGAAGTACGAACTGCCGTAGAACTCGCCGATGTTCCAGGGTTTCTCGAAGCCCACGCGGTTGATGGCGCCGACGAAGTACTGGTTCGCGACGGCGTGGGCGGGCTGCTCGAGTTTCCAGAGGTACTCGGAGAGTCCCGCGACGGTGGCGCTGGGGTTGAAGACGATCTCGGCGCCGGCGAGCCCGAGTTCGCGCGCCCCTTCGGGGAAGTGGCGGTCGTAGCAGATATAGACGCCGATGCGCCCGAAGCGCGTGGGGAAGACAGGGTAGCCGCCGCCGTCGGCGGGGTGCTCGGGGCTGGGCGGGCTTGCCTGGGGCACGCTCGGCGCGAGCGTGCCGGCGTTGCCGGGCTTGAAGTAGAACTTCTCCCAGAAGCCCGGATGGCAATGCGGCAAGTGTTTCTTGCGGTACTTGCCAAGGTAGCGCCCCTGCTCGTCGATGACGGCCGCGGCGTTGTAGAAGATGCCGCCCGCGCCCCCGCCGCTCCACGCGCCGGAAGCGGCGGCGGTGTCGAGTTCGTAGATCGGTACGACGAGCACCATCTTGTGGCGTCGGGCCTGCTCCATCATGAGGCGGACGGTCGGGCCGTCGGGGATCGGTTCGGCGAGGTCGTACCAGCGCGTCTCCTGCTCGGCGCAGAAGTACGGCGAGAAGAAGAGTTCCTGGAGGCAGCAGATCTGCGCGCCCTTCGCCGCGGCCTGCTCGATGAGTTTGAGGTGCTTCTCGATCGAGCGGGCCTTGAGCGCACGCAGATCGTCGGGCGTCGGGGTGGGTGATTCCAGGCAGGGCGCCGCGGCCTGGATCAGCGCGGCGCGCACGACTCGGGGATGCTCCGGCATGACGGGATCGTAGAGGCGTTCCGGCCCAACCACCATCGTCCCGCGCCGCGGAGACTGCTGCGGCGCCGCTGCCCCGCGTGCTCAGGCCTTCACGATATTGGAACGGTCGGCGATGTGCCCCAGCGCGTTGCGCGTGTCGACGATGAGCCGGGCGTGGCGCGCGATCATCGTCCAGTCGAACGCGGAGTGGGCGGTGCTGATCAGGACCGCGTCGTAGGCGGCGACGGACTCGGGCGTGAGCGCGGCGGACTTCATCCGCAGGTCGTAGCGGCGCATGGCCTTGGTGGCGGGCACGTGCGGGTCGCTGTAGTCCACCCGCGCGCCGAGGTTCGTCAGGCGTTCGATGAGTTCGAAGCTCGGCGACTCGCGGATGTCGTCGATGTCGGGCTTGTAAGCCAGACCCAGCACCAGCACGCGGGCGCCCCTGATCGCGCGCCCGCGGGCCGAGAGCGCGACGACCAGACGGTCGACCACGTACCCCGGCATCGCGTGGTTCACCTGGCCCGCGAGTTCGATGAAGCGCGCCGGCACGCCGAGTTGGCGCGCCCGCCAGGACAGGTAGAACGGGTCGATCGGGATGCAGTGCCCGCCCAGGCCCGGGCCGGGGTAGAACGGCATGAAGCCGAAGGGCTTGGTGCTCGCGGCGGAGACAACCTCCCACACGTCGATGCCCATGCGGTCGAGCAGCATCTTGAGTTCGTTCACCAGCGCGATGTTCACCGCACGGAAGGTGTTCTCGAGGATCTTGGCGGCCTCGGCGACCTCGGCGCTCGAGACCCGCACGACGCGCGCAAAGGCGAGTTCGTACAGCCGGGCGGCGAGGTCGCCCGCGGCGTGCCCACCCGAACCGCCGGGCGCATCCACCCCGCCGACGAGTTTCGGGATGAGCGTGGTCGAGATGTCCTTGCGCCCCGGGTCTTCACGCTCCGGGCTGAAGGCGAGCAGGAAGCCCGCCCCCCCCTTCCCCCCCTTCCCCCCCTTCCCTCCGGCCGTCGCGCCCCGCAGGATCGGCAGAACTTCCTCTCGCGTCGTGCCGGGGTAGGTGGTGGATTCGAGGACGACCAGTTGGGCCGAGCGCTCGGCGCGCCTGTCGCGCTCGATCAGGCCGCGCGCGATCTCCGCCGCGGTGTCGAGCACGTACGACAGGTCCGGCTCGGGCGTATCGGGGCTCGAGCCGTCCTTGAGGGGCGTGGGGACGCAGATGAGCACGGCGTCGCACTCGGCGAGGCGCGAAAAGTCGCTCGTCGCTTCGAAGCGCCCGGACTTGCGGAGCGACTCGGTGAAGTCCGCGCCGAGGTGGTGCAGGTAGTTCTTCCCCCGGCAGAGCGCCTCGATCTTCTCCGGGTCGGTGTCGAAACCCAGCACCCGTCCCCCACCACTTCCCCCCGCGCTCCCGCTCGCACCGCTCGGCTTGCTCAGCGCATCGACAAACGCGCGGCTCAGCGGCAGGCCCACATAGCCCAGCCCGATCACGCCCACTTTCACCGAACGTTCTGCGATCTTCCGCGCGAGTGCGGCGCAGGCTTCCGGCGGAGGCGCGGGCGGCGTGGCGACACTTCCAGAATCGGCGCCGGAGTGGCCTGGGATCGGCGGATTGGGAGGGGGAGGGGTCATGAAGTTCGCTGGATGCGGCCGCGATGGCTGGTTATTGAAGGCGCTCGACGGAACGGGCAAAGACCGGCTGATTCCGCGAGAGGCGGGCGTCACGACGCGGGCCTGGAGACCGGGGCCGCCGATGGCGCTGGTCAGGGCCGCGCTTTCGTGCGCCGGTGCTCACGATACCACGCAACGGTCTGCGCGAGGCCGTCTTCGAGCGATGTCGCGGGAGACCAGTCGAGCAGGCGCCGGGCGCGGTCGATGGCGATGGCCCGGCGAGCCTGACCGTCGGGCCTGGAAGGGTCCCACTCCAGCCGCCCCGAGAAGCCCGCGCACCGAGCGATGATCTCCGCCGCCTCTCGGACCGGTGTCTCGCGCGACGTGCCGAGATTGATCGGCACGGGATCGTCGACGCGCTCGGCGGCGCGGACGATCGCCTCGGCGGCGTCGCGGACGAACAGAAAGTCGCGCGTCGCGCGGCCGGTGCCCCAGCACGTCACGACCGGTTGACGCTCGTCCGCGGCTCGGACGAACCTCGACACAAGCGACGGGATCACGTGCGCTCGCTCGTCGTCGAAGTGGTCGCCGGGGCCGTACATGTTGATCGGGACGAGGTACGCGCTCGCAAGCCCGTGCTGGGCGCGGTAGAACTCGAGCATCGCCCCCGCGGCCTTCTTCGCCAGGCCGTACGGCGCGCCCGACGGGTGCATCGGCCCGCTCCAGAGGTCCTCCTCGCGGAAGGGCACGCCTGCGGCGTCGGGGTACGAACTGGCGGTGCCGATGAGCACGAACCGCCCCGAGCGCTGGGCCAGCCCGGCGCGCACGGCGCGCTCGATCAGGTGCAGCGCCATTGCCATGTTGTCGTGGAAGAACTTCGCGGGCTCACGGATGTTCGCGCTGATGCCGCCGACGTACCCGGCGGCGTGGATGACGACGTCGACGCCCGTCGGGAACGCGCTCCGGAACAGGCGATCGACCGCCGCGGCGTCGGTGAGGTCGAAGTCTCGGTGACGCACGACAAAGGTGCGCTCGCTCGGCACACCCCGAGCGCGGAGCGCATCGACGATGTGGCGCCCGAGGAATCCCTCTCCGCCGGTCACGAGGATGTTGCGCTGCGCCAGAGGCGGTGCGGAGCCGCTCTCCGCCGCCTTTACCCCTGATCCGGTTGACGCCCCGACGCCAGCAACGCGGTTGACGGGCGAGGACGACGTCGGGAACGGCGGGTCGTGCGACATAAGCGGAAGAACACCATGAACCGGCGGCCAGCCCCGGTCGATATTGTTGGACCGTGACCCCCTCTCCTCCCAACCGTGTCTCCGCGCAACCCGACCAGGCCGCCGGAGGCCCGGGCCCGCGCACGGGCACATCATCGGCGGGCGGGGCTTCGGGGTGCGCCGGGGAACGCTCGGCGCTCATCACCGGCATCACCGGACAGGACGGGAGTTACCTCGCCGAACTTTTGCTCGCCAAGGGGTACCGCGTGCACGGGCTGATCCGCCGGAGCAGTTCGTTCAACACGCAGCGGATCGACCACATCTATCAGGGCCCGCACGAGTCGAACCGGCGCCTGATCCTGCACTACGGCGACCTGAACGACGCCGGCTCGCTCGCGCACGTCATCACGCAGAGCAACCCCGACGAGGTCTACAACCTCGCAGCCCAGAGCCACGTGCGTGTGAGTTTCGACATCCCGACCGACACCGCCGAGTCGTCGGGCCTGGGAGCGCTGAAACTGCTCGAGGCGGTGCGCGACTACGAGGGTCGCGCGGGCAGGCGCGTGCGCTACTACCAGGCCAGCAGCAGCGAACAGTTCGGCAACGCTCCGCCCCCGTTCGCGGCCCAGAACGAGTCAACGCCCATGCACCCGCGCTCGCCCTACGCGTGCGCGAAACTCTTCGCGCACCAGGTCACCGTGAACTACCGCGAGGCGTACGGCATGCACTGCTCGTGCGGGATCCTGTTCAACCACGAGTCGCCGCGGCGCGGCGAGACGTTCGTGACCCGCAAGATCACGCGGGCGGCGACGCGCATCAAACTCGGGCTCCAGAATCGCCTGTTCCTGGGCAACCTGGACGCGAAGCGTGACTGGGGTTTCGCGGGGGATTACGTCGAGGCGATGTGGCTCATGCTCCAGCAGGAGAAGCCCGACGACTACGTCATCGCCACCGGGCGGCAGACGAGCGTGCGCGAGTTCTGCGAGATGGTCTTTGCGCGACTGGGCCTGAACTACCGGGACTACGTCGAGATCGACCCGCGTTATCTGCGCCCGGCGGAGGTGCACTCGCTCGTGGGCGACGCCGGCAAGGCCCGGCGCGCACTGGGGTGGGCGCCGGCGACGAGCCTGGAGCAACTGGTGGAGATGATGGTCGCTTCGGACCTGGAACTGGCCGAGCGCGAGCGCACGCTGCGCAACGCGGGCTTCACGACCAGCCATCGGCATCAGGCGTCGTGACGGATCCCGTTGCGCTCCTCGCGAGCGGCACGGCGCTTCATGCACTCTCGCAGCGCGAAGCGCCGCAGCAGTACGGGTGCACCGCGGCGTTCCCGAGGCGCGCCGCCCATCGCTGCATCTCGTGCTCCAGCACCTCGCGGTAGTGCCTGAGGCGCGTGCCGGGGTCGTTGAGCGGCCCGCCGAAGGTCCGCGTCGGGTCGTTGTAGATCAGACGCACCGGCAGTTCCTCGACGCGCAGGCCCATCGCGGCGCACTGCACCCAGAACTGCATCGGGAAGGCGTACCCGTCCTCGGTCAGGGGCAACTCGCTCACCCGCGAGACGCGGTAGGCCTTAAACCCGCAGAACGCGTCGGTCAGGCGCACGCCCAGCCGCGACCCCAGCCGACGGTTGAGTTCCTCGGTGATCTGCTGGTTGATCGCGCGTCGGTCGGCCGGCGGGGTGCCCACGCCCACGGCGAGGTTCATGTACCGCGAGCCCGACACGACGTCCGCCTTCCCCGCGCGGATCCGGTCCAGGAACGCCGGGATCGAGTCGGGCTCGTGCTGCTCGTCGCAGTCCATCGTGATGACCCAGTCGAACCCGCGCAGCGCCGCCCAGGAGAATGCGTCCTGCATGCTCCGCCCATAGCCGCGGTTCACGCTGTGCCGGATCACGTCGACGGGGAACCGGGCCAGGAGCGACGGCGTGGCGTCGGAGGAGCCGTCGTCGATCGCCAGGACGTCGGTGACCTCGGGCCGGGCCAGCACGCGCGTGAGGACGCGCTCGACGTACCGCTCTTCGTTGTAGACAGGGATCGCGATGAGTGTGCGCATGAGGGCTCGCAGGTATCGTGATTGGTCCGCGGGAGTGCCGCGCCCCGGCATCCGCATTCGCGGCCCGGAGCGGAGAGGATTCGTTTCCTCCCCGCCCCCCCGCCGCCGCCGAACGCGCTCGGAGCCCGCCGGGCTTCCACCCCTCGAGGAGCGCCGGGATAGTTCGACCATCATCGAACGATCCGGCCATGGTACCCGCCTCCCGCGGGCCGGGGTGCGGCGGGTGCTGAAAAATGTCTCACGCGGACAGGCACGCGGGTTCTCCCTCGCCCGCGCTCCGGGCCGCCCAGGCTCGTTCACGACTGCACGAACACCCGCGTGCGGAGCGGTCCGATCCGCGATGGGCTTCACGCCCACGAGCGCCCTGTGTGCCACGGCGTGCCGGATAGCACGGAACGTGCACGAGTCGAATGACTCGCTGCCGATCGCCGGGCCCTTCCGCGGGTACTTCTGGGGCGGCGCGGTCGACAACATCGCGGGC
>ERZ795060.1784-NODE-1784-length-23986-cov-6.423718_pt1 | contig 23986 bp, 19 predicted proteins | sample MGYA00375144_ERZ795060 | MGnify/ENA primary metagenome ERZ795060 (study PRJEB30189, sample SAMN05720157) | activated sludge metagenome | isolation source: anaerobic digester from wastewater treatment plant | place: Japan | collected 2015-05-15 ...
GCCTTTCGCCTTCGTCCTCGAAAACCATGCGGCCGGGGGCACAACGCGCCACCGCGCAATAAGGTGGCGTTCACCGAGACGGATGACCTTGATTCCTACTTCGATAAGGTGCTTGGACTGGGGGTTCCGGTCTACGTCGCAGGCGAGTTCCCTGGTGGGGGATCGCGCCGTGACTACCTCCACTGGCTCGAGCGCGGCGCCTATGGGATTCAGGTGGGCTCGCGCTTCGCGCTCTGCAGCGACTCCGGCATGCGTCCCGACCTGCGTGACGCCGTCATCGAGGCCAACCGCCGCGGAGAATTGGAAGTCGTCACCGACCTCCGCCTTTCGCCGACCGGCTACCCCTTCAAGCGCGTCACCGTGCCCGGAACGCTCAGTGACCCGCGCGTTTATGCTGCTCGACCGCGAGCGTGCAATCGGATGCATCTGGCACGCTCAGTGTTTCAAGAGCAGTCGGATGGCACCGTCAAAGAGGCCTACATCTGCCCGGCGATGCCGGAGAAGCGGTTCCTGAGCCTGGGGGGCAACCCCGCGGATCTGGAAGGCCGCGTTTGCCTGTGCAACGCGCTCCTGTCGACGGCAGGTTTCTACAGCGACGTGGAGCCGCCGATCGTCACGCTGGGCGAGAGCGGCCTACAGGTGAAGGAGCTTCTCAGCGCGCGCCAGGTGATGGAAGAGATTCTGACGCCCGAGTACGTGGCGCAGGCCGAGAAGGAGCTGACCGAGCCGACCTAATCATGAGGCAGGGGGCGCGGGTGGTGCTTAAGGCGCCGCCCGCGCTCCCTGGCCAGCGGCGCCCCGTAAAGCGCCAGACTCCCGCCTATCCCCTCGCTACCCGGCCGAGCACTTCTCCAGTTGCGCCAATCAGTTCCACCGCCAGTGGCATCTGGCCGAGGGCATGCGTGGAGCAGGAGAGGCAGGGATCGTAGCACCGGATCGCCGCCTCCACGCGGTTGAGCATCCCCTCAGTCAGCTTCTTCCCATCCACGAACTCCCGGGCCACCTCGCTCACGGCGCGGTTCATCGCCCAGTTGTTGTGCCCGGTGGAGACGATCAGGTTCACGCTCTCCAGCCGGCCCGTGTCGTCCACCTGGTAGTGGTGGATCAGCGTGCCCCGCGGCGCCTCGACGACGCCCACGCCCTCGCGGTTTCTCACCGGTCCGATGGCAAGCGTCTCGGTCGCCGTGACCTCGTTATCGTTGAGAAGTTCGCGGGCGCGCTCGGCAGCGTAGAGGCCCTCAATCGCGCGCGCCAGGTGGTAGAAGAGCGAGCCTTCCACCGCGCCCCCACGGCCCAGCGCCTTGAACTGCTGCCACTCCTCGCGCGCGAGCGGCGTCGAAACGTCGCTGCACAGGTTGAGCCGGGCCAGCGGGCCGACGCGATACGCGCCCGTCGGAAAACCAAGCTTCCGATAGAAGGGGAACTTGAGGTAGGACCAGGGCACCGTCTTCTCGGCGATGTAGTTCAGGTAGTTCGCCGGGTCGTAGTCCGGCTCCCACGGCCGGAGCTTCGAGTCGACCATGCGGATGCGGCCGTCGTACAGCTCCAGTTGCCCCCGATCCCCCACCAGGCCGGCGTACCCAGAGGGGAACGCGGCGAAGCTCTCCATCTGCTCGGCATTCGCCTCGGCATAGCCTTTGATCACGGCGACGGCCATGCGCATTCCGTCGACGACGCCATCGATTTGCGAGCGGAGCTCGTCGCGATCCGCCGGATCCAGGCCCTTGTTGACGCTGTTTGGCGTGGCGGCGTCATAGGGATGGATCCGCTTGCCGCCGATCTTTCGGATCACCTCCTGCCCAAACTTCCGCAGGCCAATCCCCTTGAGCGCGAGCTCTGGGTTCGCCTGGATCACGCCGGTCACGTTGCGGATCGTGGGGTCGGCGTCGAAGCCGAGGAGCAGGTCCGGCGAGGCGAGGTGGAACAGGTGGAGCGCGTGCGATTGAATGAACTGCCCCATGTGCATCAGCTCGCGAATCAGCCGGGCTGGCCGGGGCAGCTCCTGGCCCACGATCGCGTCACACGCCTTGGCCGAGGCCAGGTGGTGGCTGATCGGGCAGATCCCGCAGATCCGCTGTGTGATTTGGGGCATCTCGAAGAACATGCGCCCCTCGCAGAACTTCTCGAAGCCCCGGAACTCGTTGACGTGCATCCGGGCCTCGGTGACCTTGCCCGCGTCATCGAGATGGATCGTCACCTTGGCGTGGCCCTCGATGCGCGTGACCGGTTCGATGGTGATGGTGCTTGCCATCCTCTTCCCTCCAGAGATGGAGCGCGAGGGGGCGATGGGCGATAGGAGGAGAGAGCGTCTTTCCCCGGCAGCTCCCTCTAAGGGCGCTGGCGCCTCCCGGGATGCCGCCGGGGATCCCCTCGCGTCCCGCACCTCGATCAGTCGTAGCGCAGATTCTCTCCCACGGGCTCGGGGAGCCGGCCCTCCAGGAGCTCCTTGATCGCCCAGCCGATCGCTTGCGCGGAAGGAGGGCAGCCTGGAAGGTAGGCATCCACCTTCACCACCTCGTTGCAGGCCCTGGTGCGATCCAGGAGCTGGCACAGCTCCGGATCCGAGGGCACTTCACCATCTACCGTGCTCGGGGTTTCGATGTAGGCTCTCTTCAGCGCCTCCTCCGTGCCAACGAGGTTGCGCATCGTCGGGATCCCGCCGAAACAGGCGCAGTCGCCAAGCGCCAGCAGGATTTGACACTTCTCGCGCATCTCCTTGAGCGTGTTGATGTTGGCGGTGTTGGCCACCGCGCCCTCGACAATGCCCACCGTTACCTCGGGAGGGTGCTTCAGATCCGTGATCGGGCTGGATGTGAGCTCGACCTCGCCCAGGATGGTGACCAACTCCTCATCAAGATCGAGCAGCGACATGTGACAGCCGGCGCACCCTGCCAGCCAGTCCGTCGCGATCTTCACTTTCGCCATTCTATCTCCCCCCATCTTGTGCCGCATCTCGCTACATCACGAGGACAACGCCATCAACACCTCGCTCTCATCGCGCGCGCCGGGCGGCGGCTCTATCGCCGCGCGGAGGTGGACCTCCTGGCCCTGCGCGTTGATCATCGTGCCGTTTTTCTCGAACCACGCCGGGGCTGGCAGGACCACGTCCGCTCTCTCCGTGAGCGGTGTACGGTAGGCGGAGTGGACCACGAGGAAGAGCTGGCCGTCCATCCGGCCCAGTGCCTCCAGGCTGAGCCCGGGATCATCGCCGGCCAGGCAGAGGATCGCCTTCGCCGCCCGCCAGTCGACTCCGTTGGCCGGGAGACCGGCTGCCGCCGCGCCTCGGCTGTTCGCCTTCTCGCCCAGCCGCAGTACGCGTGGCCAGCCCGCCTCCGCGCCAGCCGCGACCTCCTTCAGGACGATCTCGCTCGCGGGCGGGCAGAGGAGGAAGAGGGGACGCTGGGCGGCCGTGAGCAGCGGCGCCGCCGGATTTCCCGCCTGGCCGAGCGTGCGCAACGCCTCCGCGAGCGCCGCGCCCTCCACGGGTAGATGCACCCGGGCGCGGCGAACCAGGCGCTTTGTCGCCGTGCCGATCAAGACGAGCGGCGTGTCGTTCTGCTCCACGGCCCGGTTCACCAGGAAACCGGCCACCTCGTGGTCCGCGGTGGCGTTCTCGCCGGCCAGGATGATCAGGTCGGCCGCCAGAATGTCTGGCATCGTCGCATCCGGCGTGCGGTCGAAGATGCCCTGGGCGCCTAGCGCGACCGCGTTCGTGGGGGCGAGGGCGGTTTCGGCGTAGGATCGGAGCGCGGCCAGCGCCTCGGTATTCAGGCGCGCGCTGGCGACGCCGAGGACTGAAGAGGCGCCGTGCGTCTCTAGCGCCTTCGCCAGGCCCTCCCGGGCAAGGGCAATCGCCTCGTCCCAGGAGACGGGTTGCAGGGCGCCGTTCTCGCGCGCCAGCGGTGTTCGCACGCGTTCGCGCGCGTCGCCCAGCGATTCGTAGCGCCCCTTCTTGCACAGGAGCCCGGTGCCATCCTCGGGTGAGACGGTGGCATCCACGCGCAGCACCTGGCCTGAGCGCGCCACTAGCTCGACTTGGCACCCGAGGCTGCATTCCGGGCAGGTGGAGCTCACCAGCGTGCAATCCTCTTTCCGACCGCGATATGCCGAGCGCTTATCGAAGAGCGCGCCCGTCGGGCAGACCTGGACGCACGTCCCGCACGAGACGCACGTCGAGTCCGCGAACGCCTCGCTGCCATCCACAGTGAGGATCGAGCCGATCCCACGCTCGCGGATGCCGAGCGTGTGGTTGGCAACGAGCTCGCTGCAGGCGCGGAGGCACCGCCGGCAGAGGATGCACCGGTTCTGGTCGAACACTTTGTGCTCGTGAGAAGTGTCGGCCTCCATACGGGGAAAGAGGCTTGGGTAACGCACGTGGTCCATGCCGAGGCGATAGGCCAGGTCTTGCAGCTCGCAGTCGCCGCTCGCGGCGCAGAACATGCAGTAGTGGTTGCGCTCGGCGAAGAGGAGCTCGAGCGTGGAGCGGCGGATCGCGGTGAGGCGATCCGATTCGGTGGTAACCGCCATGCCTGGCTCGGCGGGAGTGGTGCACGCGGTGACGACACGGCTATCCGCCAGCTCGACGATGCACATGCGGCAGGTGCCGATATCATGCACGCCCTTCAGGTGGCACAGCGTGGGGAGATCGATCCCGGCGCGTTCGCACACGGCGAGGATCGTATCGCCCTGCTGGCCTGTCGCCTCCTTGCCGTTGATCGTGAGAGTGATCTCGCTCATTCGGCCTTCCTCCGCTCCAGATCGCAGCGCAGGCAGCGCCGGGCCTCCCGGCGCGCCACCTCTTCGGAGAGCGCCTGCTCGATCTCCAGGAAGTCGCGTGCGCGTGCCTCCGGCGGCAGTTCTCCTGCCTTCGCTCGTGGCACCGACGCGTACGCCTCCATCTCGTAGGTCAGGTCAAGGACGCGATAGTCGGGCCACATCTTCTCCGGTGCGGGCTGTTTTCCTTGCAGATAGGCATCGACGAAGAGCGCCACCCGGTTGCCCTGGCCTACCGCCTCGACCACCGTGGCCGGGCCGGTCACTGCGTCGCCGGCGGCGAACACCCCGGGCAGCGAGGTCATCATCGTGGCGTCCACGGCCAGCGCGCGCGCTTGACCATCGGCCGCGGGTGCCAGGCCGCTCACGTCGGGCACCTGGCCAATCGCCGGGATCACGACGTCCACCTCGAGGTCGAACTCGGCCCCGGGTGTGGGCACCGGCTTGCGCCGGCCGCTCTCGTCGAACTCGCCCAAGACCTGGCGCACGCAGCGCATGCTCTCGACGCGCCCGTTCCCGATGATGGCGCTCGGGTTGGCGAGAAAGTGCAGGCGCACGCCTTCGGCTTCGGCCGCGTCCACCTCCTCGGCGAGCGCCGGCATCTCGTCGCGGGTGCGCCGGTACACCAGATGCGCCTCGGACGCGCCCAGGCGGATCGCGGTGCGCGCCGCGTCCACGGCGGTATCGCCGCCGCCCACCACCGCCACGCGCTTGCCCTCGAGGCGCGGCGGGTTGCCGAGCGCGACGTCGCGCAGGAACCCGGTGGCGGAGATCACGCCCTCGCGATCCTCGCCCGAAATCCGCAGGCGCCGGTCCTTGTGCGCGCCAATCGCAAGCACGACCGCGTCGCACCCGTCGCGCTCCATCAGCTGCTCCAGCGTGAAGTCGCGGCCCAGGCGTGAGTTGAGCCGGATCTCGACGCCAGCCCGCTTGATGTGCTCGATCTCCGCGCGGAGGACGTCCTTGGGCAGGCGATAGTCCGGGATGCCGACGGCCATCATGCCGCCCGCCACGGGCAGTGCCTCGTGGACGACGACCTCGTAGCCCCATTGCGCAAGCCGGAGCGCCGCGGTGAGTCCGGCCGGCCCCGCGCCAATCACGGCCACCTTCTTGCCTTTGCTCGGCATCCGCTCGGGCGTCCACGGGTTCTTGAGCTCCTGATCGGCCATGAACCGCTTCACCTGGCGCACGGCGACAGGGGCGTCGATTTCGCCGCGCCGGCACTTCTGCTCGCAGAAGGCGGGGCAGACGCGCCCGCAGATCGCGGCGAACGGGTTGCGCTCGCGGTGAACCGCCAGGGCCTCCGCATACTTCCCTTCGGAAACGAGCATCAGGTAGGCGGGCACATCCACGCCAGCCGGGCAGGAGTTGACGCACCGCGAGTGGACGAGCGCCGTGCACTTGCCAGCGGGGCAGCGTTTCTCGCGGATATGCGCCAGGTACTCGTCGCGGAAGTGGGTTACCGTGCTCCGGACCGGGCTGGGCGTCAGCTTGCCGAGCGCGCAGAGAGAGCTCTCGGCCATCACGTGCGAGAGTTCCTCGATCCTGTCGAGGTCGGCCTCGGTGCCCTGGCCCTCGGTGATCCGCGTGAGCACGTCGAGGAGCTGCTTGCCGCCGACGCGGCAGGGGGTACACTGCCCGCACGACTCGGCGGCGGCGAAGGTGAGGAAGAACTTCGCCAGCTCCACCATGCAGGTGTCTTCATCGACGACGATCATGCCGCCGGATCCCATGGTGGCGCCCGCCGCGGTGAGCGAGTCGTAGTCGATTGGCGTGTTGAGGAGCGACGCGGGGATGCACCCACCGAGCGGGCCTCCCGTCTGCACGGCTTTCAGCTTGCGTCCGCGCGGGATCCCGCCGCCGATGTCATAGACGATATCCCCCAGGCTGATTCCCATCGGCACCTCGACCAGGCCGACGTTGTTCACCCGGCCGGAGAGGGCAAACACCTTCGTTCCTTTGCTCTTCTCCGTGCCGATCGATGCGAACCACTCGGGGCCCTGGGTGAGGATCGGCGGGATGTTGGCCCACGTCTCGACGTTGTTGATGTTCGTCGGCTTGCCCCAGAGGCCGGAGACGGCGGGGAAGGGGGGGCGGGGCCGGGGCTCGCCGCGCCGGCCTTCAATCGACGCGATGAGCGCCGTCTCCTCGCCGCAGACGAACGCGCCCGCGCCCTCTTTGATGCGAAGATCGAAGGAGAAGCCGGTGCCCAGGATGTTTTCGCCGAGGAGACCATACTCCTTCGCCTGGGCGATCGCGTGCTTCACCCGCTCCACCGCGAGGGGGTACTCGGCGCGGCAGTAGAGGTAGCCTTCGCGAGCGCCGATGGCGTACGCGCCAATCGTCATCCCCTCCACGACGCTGTGCGGGTCGCCCTCCAGGATGCTGCGGTCCATGAACGCGCCCGGATCGCCCTCGTCGGCGTTGCAGATGATGTATTTCGGCTGGCCGGGGGCCTTGCGCGTGAACTCCCACTTGAGCCCGGTGGGGAATCCGGCGCCGCCCCTCCCGCGCAGGCCGGAGCGCTTGATGGCGTCGATCACCTCTTCGGGTGTCATCTCGGTGAGTGCCCGGCCCAGGGCTTCGTAGCCCCCGCGGGCGACGTATTCCTCAATGACGGTGGGGTTGATCACGCCGCAATTGCGCAACGCGATGCGCACCTGCTTGCCGTAGAACGGGATCTCCTCGTAGCGTGGCAGCCGGCGCTGTGTCTCCGGCTCCTGGTAGAGCAGGCGCTCGACCAGGCGGCCCTTGATCAGCGTCTCCTCCACGATCTCCGGCACGTCTTTGACGCCGACATGGCAGTAGAAGATGCCATCCGGGTAGATGACGGCCACCGGGCCGAACGAGCAGAAGCCGCGGCAGCCCGTGCGCACCACCCGTATCTCATCGCCCAGGCCGCGCCGGCTGATCTCCGCAAGCATCTCTCCCGCGATATCTTCCGGATCGAGCGTCTTGCACCAGGTGCCGGCGCAGATGGCGACATGGGCTCGGTACAGCGGTTCGCTCATTTGCGTCCTCCTATCCGAAGCTCGTGGTCCTCCCTACCACCCATTCCTCGACGGGCTGGCCGCGGAGGATGTGCTCGGAGATGATGCGCGGCACTCTCTCCGGCGTAACCTTCCCGTAGGTGATCCTCGCGCCGCCGGCCTGGACGATATCCAGGAGTGGCTCCAGCGCGCACATCCCGATGCACCCGACGGTGGTGACGTGCGCCTCGATATTCTCCTTGTCGAGCTCCTCCAGCACGGCGCGCATCACCTCGCGCGCGCCGGCGGCGATCCCGCAGGTGCCCATGCCGATGATGATCTTGGTGCCAGTGGCTTCCCGCACCCGGATGTCCCGATGCGCCTCCTCCCGCAGGCGCCTCAGGTCATCGAGCGACTTCAGCGTCTTTGTCTCACTCATCAATTCTCCTCCTGGGGGAGAGCGGCCCGCGGTGGCTCGTGCTCCCGTTCAACTGTCGGTGTTCCGGAGCTCTCGGCGGCCGGCGCCCGCGGCGATGTGGGCCGGGCCTCTCCGAGCGCGTGGAGCTGCTCGTCCAAATACTCGCGCAGCCAGCGCGCGACTGCCGGGTGGGCGAGCGAGGTTTCGCCCGCCAGCTCTCGCGCCCGCGCGGCGCTGAAGCTGAAACGGCGCCCGTCCACCTCATGCTGATACTCCAGGTCGATCTCCGGCGCCGCGGCGATCAGCGTGACCAGCGTGGCCGCCATGTCGCCCATCGGCTGGCGGTCGACGTGGCTGGCGCGCAGCCAGGCGGTGATCGTGGTGCCTTCCCCGGAGCGCGAGTGGACCACGAGGTCGCCCTCGCACGCGCGCGCGGCCTGCGCCAGCATCGGAAGGCCAAGGCCCACCCGGCGGGTGGGGCGCGTTGTGTAGAAGGGATCGGTCGCCCGGCGCGCCTCCTCCGGATCCATCCCGCGCCCGTCATCGATGACGCGGATCGTGATCCGGTCAGCTGCGCTCTCCTCGGTCACCTCGATGCGAAGCCGGCGGGCGCCCGCCTCGAGCGAGTTGAAGGCGATATCGAGGATGTGTTCGGCCAGCTCGCGCATCGCTGTGCCCCGATCCCTTCTGCCAGGCGGTCACGCGCTCGCCGTGGCTTGAGCCTCCTGGCGCGCCTTGGACTCCTCAAGGGCTTCGTCGAGGATCTGCTGCACCTTCTCCGGCGTGGCCCGCCCGACCACCTGACCGTTCACCACCGCGACTGGCGAGATGGCGCACGCGCCGAGGCAGTAGACCACCTCCAGGGTGAACTCGTAATCCGGGGTCGTCTCGCCCGGCTGGATGCCGAGCGCGCGCTGCGCCAGCTCGATCGACCGGCCGGCGCCGCCGACATGGCACGCCGTGCCATCGCACAGCCGGAGGAGCGTCCGGCCGCGGCGCGTGAGCGAGAACTGCGAGTAGAAAGTGGCGACGCCCACGACTTCCGATAGGGGCATATCGAGCCGGTCAGCGATGTGTGCGAGTGCGCTCTTTGGCAGGTAGCCAAAGCTCTCCTGAGTTTTCTGAAGGACCGGGATGAGCGAGCCGTGCCCTCTCCCGACGCTGTCGATGAAGGCGTCGATCCCGCTCAGATCGAGGGTTTCCGCTGCTTCCGCCATGGCCACTCCTTCCTGCGGCCCGCCTCCGGGCCGCACGCCTGCGCCCCGGCTCAGGCATCCAGACAGAAGCCAAGGCCGGCGACGTTGCGCGAGCAGGTCGCGCAGGGATCATAGCTGCGCGCCACCATCGCAAGGCGCATTCTCAGGGGGTCTCCCCGCTCCTCAGTCTCCTGCGAAGCGACGGCGCGCACGGCGGCCTCCATATTGAGCACGTTATGAGACGCGGGCGAGATGATCACCGCCTCGCGAACCGCGCCACCGGCATCCACGCGGTAGCGGTGGTAGAGCAGGCCGCGCGGCGATTCGACGGCTGCTGCGCCTTCGCCGGCGGTCACCTCATACCGCACCTCCTCGTCGCGCCACTCCAGATGGTTGAGCATGTGGGTGCACTCTTCCACCGCGTGCACCAGCTCCACGGCGCGCGCGACGACGGAGGCGAGCGGGTTGTGGCTGGGGAGCGAGAGCCCGCACGATTGTAACGCCTGGGATGCCGTAGTGCTCAGATGGTCCTGGTTCAGGTTCAGGCGCGCGAGTGGCCCGACGAGGAGCGGGGCCAGCCCGCGCGCGTGACAGGTGAGTGGATTGCCAGCGGCGAGTGCGTGCCGCTGGATCTCCTGGTGATAGTGTGAGACAGGCAGGTCGAGCCCCGCCGTCGAGGCGATCCGCCCGGCATGGACCGGGTACTCCTTCTCCTCGCGCACGGCGATCTGCTCGCTGGGGATGGAGAGCGGGGGGATGTGCATCGCCCTCATGAAGGCAACGCTCTCCAGCGCGTCCACTCGCCCTCGCTCCAGGTGCCGGAGCGCGCGGTCGATGGCCGCCCGGTTGGGGAGTGGAGGGGTTCCCCCGATGCGGAGGGGGAGGGGCACTGCGCGCCGCCCGCCCACGATCCCGGTGAGCTCCGCGCCCAGTTTTCTAAGCCGGAGCCCGCGCTGCACGACCTCCGGGTGTGCGGACGCCAACTCGAAGGAGCTGCCGTGCCCCAGAAGCCCGGGCGCCGCCAGGAAATGGATGTGGAGCGCGTGGCCTTGGATCCACTGCGCGAGGAGGAGGATGCGCCGGTGCGCCTTCATCAGGGGCGTGGCCTCGATTCCAAAGGCCGCCTCTAGGGCCTCCACCGCCGCGATCTGGTGGCATACCCCCTGCTGGGCGCATGCGCCCGCGACTGCGGCCGGCACGGCGAGGAATGGCTTTCCGACCAGCGCGAGCCGGGCGAAGTGAGGCGACGTGAAGAGAGGGATGCGCTGGAAAGGCGCCTCGTCCACCGTGACGACGAGCTCGAGGCCCCCCTCTCCTTCCGGATGGGTGGCATAACCGACACAGATATCGCTGGAGGTGACAGCGGGCATTGGACTGCCCTCCTGGCGCGCGGTGACCGCGTCGGTAGCACCTCGAGCAGCCTCGGAGGCAGGGCGATCCGGGCTGCTGTGCGGTGCCATGACTATAACATCAGTAACTATCCGCGTCAATCGGGGCTAACCCCAATTTTTCATGGCAGGTGTCAACCAGGGATACCCGTATCTCAACGAGAGGAATCACGTATCACATGAGCGCGATGCCTAGTGATTCCGGGGGCTGGCGCGCGTGCGTGCGCTTCTAGTGCGGCCGGGCCGGCGTCTCCCCTTGCGAGGTGCCGGCCGGTGCGCGTATGCGTGGCGTTTGCACCGATTTTCACGATCGCTCTCTTTCATGCGCCCGGCTGCCGCGCGCCTGGCCAGCAGCGCGTGCTCTGAGCAAGATCTCCAAAGGGGAAACCGCCAGGGGAGGAGGGCCTGGTTGGCGAATGGATCCCGAACGCAATGGGGCGCGGGAGGGGGAGCGACACGGGAGCCTGGAGGGCGAGCGATGGGCCGGGGGGTTTACGCGGCCGACTTGCACGTTCACTCGGTGCTGTCGCCTTGCGGCGACCTGGAGATGTCTCCGGGCCGGATCCTGGAACGGGCGGCGGCGGTCGGGCTGGACTTGATCGCGGTCACGGACCACAACATGGCGGAGAACGGCGGGGCGTTGCGCACGCTGGCCGCGGGCAGTCCGGTCGCCGTGCTCTATGGGATGGAGCTCGAGACGGCGGAGGAGGCACACCTCCTCTGCCTCTTCGATGCGCTGGAGGTCGCCGCGGCCTGGCAGGAGTACGTCTATGCCCGCCTGCCGGACGTGGCGAACGATCCACTCCGCTTCGGCGACCAGGTGGTGGTGAACGAGAAGGAGGAGATCGTGCGCTTCGAGTCGCGGCTTCTGGCCAACGCGACGTCGGTGACCCTCGACGAGGCGTGTGAGGAGGTCCATGCGCGCGGCGGCCTGGCAATCGCCGCGCATGTCGACCGCCCGGCGCACTCCGTGGTCAGCCAGCTCGGGTTCCTCCCCAAAGGCGTGCGCGTGGATGCGGTGGAGCTGACCCGGCACGCCAACGAAGGGTTCGCCGCGGCGCACGCGCACTGGCTCTGCGGGCTCGCGGTGGTCCGCTTCTCCGATGCGCACTTCCTGCACGACGTGGGCGCGCAGCGCACCTACTTCCGAATCGAGGCCCCGACGGTCGCGGAGATCGCCCTGGCGCTGCGCGGTGAGGCCGGCCGTGAGGTGGCCGGATACGGGTGATCGGCGAACAGCCCCACGTGGATCAGGGGCCTGCCCGATGTCGCCGGGCGCTCCCTGGGAATCCTGGGGTGTCTTTCAGGGAATACCCCTACACCGATGCGGCTAATACCCGATGGTCACCCCTGAGTTCTCATGCCATAATAGTTTGTGAAAGGGGTCACAAGCATGGAAGCATGCGCGGATAATGTGCTGTACAAACAGCTGGATTCGGTGATGGAGCAGTATGGGCGGTCACCGGATTCATTGATTCAAGTGTTGCACCGCGGTCAGGAGCTTTTCGGGTATCTCCCGGAGGAAGTCCTGCAGTACGTAGCCAAGGGCCTGAAGATTCCCATCAGCAAGGTCTATGGTGTGGTGACCTTCTACTCGTTCTTCACGACGGTGCCCAAGGGCAAGCACACGATCATGCTCTGTTTGGGCACAGCGTGCTACGTGAAGGGCGCGGAGCGCATCTTGCAGCGCCTCAAGAAGGAATTGGGCGTGGAGTTGGGTCAAACCACTTCGGACCACCTCTTCACCCTGTCGGCAGCGCGGTGCGTCGGCGCGTGCGGTCTGGCCCCGGTAGCGATGATTGGCGACGACGTCTACGGCAAGCTGACGCCAGACAAGATGATCCGCACCCTCAAGAAGTACCGCTAGGGGATGGACGAGATCGCCCTGCACGTGCTAGACATCGGCATGAATGCCGTCGCGGCGGGGGCCCGCCACGTGGTGGTCACCATCGTCGAGGATGTCGAGAAGGACCGACTGGAGATCCGCGTCGTCGATGACGGCAAGGGGATGGATCCAGAGCAGGTGCGCGACGTGCTAGAGCGCTTTTCCAGCGACAAGGCGCAGAGGAAGCGCCCCATCGCACTCGGCCTGGCGCTCCTGCGTCAGACCGCCGAAAAGTGTGGCGGGGGCTTGCGGATCACCTCGACGCCGGGTCGCGGCACCCAAGTGGATGCCTGGATGCGGCATCGCGACTATGATCGGCCACCGCTTGGAAACCTGGCCGACACGCTCTTTGCGCTGTGCCTTGGTGCCCCGGAGGTGGATGTGCAGTGCACCCACCAAAAGAACGGCACGGTATTTCACTTCGACAGCGCGCAGGTGCGCCAGGCACTGGGTCCAGGGGTGTCCCTTCAGAGTCCGGAAGGCGTTCGCGCCGTGCGTCGGGCGCTCGGGAGCAGAGAATGAAGCTATCGGATTTGCAGCAATGGCGAGACCGCGCGGTGCGTGACGTGAGCATGCGCGGAGAACGCAAGGAATGGCGCATCGTGGTGAGCATGGGCACCAGCGGGATCGCAGCTGGCGCGCGTGATGTGATGCGGGCGCTCATGGATGAGATCGAGCGCCAGGAGTTGGAGAACGTCGAGGTGGCGCTCACCGGCAGCCTGGGCCTGGATGATTTCGAGCCCGTGCTGCGGGTCGAGCACCAGGACGAGAGCGTGTTCTACGGGCGTCTGACACCGGAGGCGGCACGGAGCATCATCAGCGAGCATGTCTGCCAGGGCCGCAAGGTAGAGCGCTTCGTCATCGGTTTGCCGAAGGAGAGGGAGTAAATGCCCGCCTATCGTTCACATGTGCTGCTGTGCGCCGGAGGCGCCTGCATCTCGTGCGGATGTCTCGCCGTGCGCGATGCCCTGGAGCAGGAACTGCAGCGGCAGGGCCTGTCGGATGAGATCCGCGTCGTCCAGACGGGGTGTGTTGGCTCCTGCGACCTCGGTCCGGTGATGATCGTCTATCCTGACGAGGTTTTCTACCAAAAGGTGCGCCCGGCCGATGTTCCGAAGCTCGTCGAGGAGCATTTCCTGAAGGGGCGGATCTACGAGCCCCTGTTGGTGAAGTCGCCTGAAACCGATAACCTGATCGCTACGCAGCGCGAGTTCGCCTTCTTCAACAAGCAGTTCAAGATCGTGCTGGAGAACTGCGGGATCATCGACCCGGAGAAGATCGACGAGTATGTGGCCCGCGGCGGCTACCAGGCGCTCGGCATGGTCCTCACGGAGCGCTCTCCCCAGTGGGTGATCGAGGAGGTCAAGAAGAGCGGCCTGCGCGGGAGGGGCGGCGCCGGCTTCCCCACCGGGATCAAGTGGGAGCTGATGGCCAAGTCGCCCGGTGACGAGAAGTACATCGTCTGCAACGCCGACGAGGGCGACCCGGGCGCGTTTATGGACCGCAGCGTGCTCGAGGGCGACCCGCACCGCGTGCTCGAGGCGATGGCGATTGCCGGATACGCCGTTGGCGCGCGCAAGGGCTTCATCTACTGCCGCGCCGAGTACCCGCTGGCGATCAAGCGCACCCAGCTCGCGATCAACCAGGCGCGCGAGGCCGGCTTCCTCGGGAAGAACCTCTTCGAGACGGATTTCTCCTTCGATATCGAGATCCGCGTGGGCGCTGGTGCTTTCGTCTGCGGCGAGGAGACGGCGCTGCTCGCGTCGATTGAGGGCAAGCGCGGTATCCCGCGGCCCCGCCCGCCCTTCCCCGCTGTCTCCGGCCTGTGGGGCAAGCCGACGCTCATCAGCAACGTCGAGACCTACGCCTGTATCTGCCCGATCATCATGCGCGGCGGCGAGTGGTACGCCAGCATCGGCACGGAGAAGAGCAAGGGGACCAAGGTCTTTGCTCTGGCTGGCAAGATCCAGAACACCGGCCTGGTGGAGGTGCCGATGGGCACCACCTTGCGCGAGATTGTTTACGACATTGGCGGTGGCGTGCCCAACGGCAAGAAGTTCAAGGCGGCCCAGACGGGAGGCCCCTCCGGCGGGTGTATCCCGGCCGAGCATATCGATGTCTCGATGGACTATGAGAGCCTGGCCAAGATGGGCTCCATCGTCGGCTCGGGCGGCCTGATCGTCATGGACGAAGACTCGTGCATGGTGGACGTGGCCAAGTTCTTCATGGACTTCTGCATGGACGAGTCGTGCGGGAAGTGCCCGCCCTGCCGCGTTGGCACGCGCCAGATCTACGGCATTCTCGACAAAATCTCTAAGGGCCAGGCCGTGGTGGAAGACCTCACGCTCCTCGAAGAGCTGTGCATGATGGTCAAGGAGACCTCACTCTGCGGCTTGGGACAGACGGCGCCCAACCCGGTGCTCTCTACGCTGCGCTACTTCCGCGACGAGTACCTCGCGCACATCGTGGACAAGCGCTGCCCGGCCAAGGTCTGCCCGGATCTGGTGCGCTACACCATCGATGAGGAGGTCTGCACCGGGTGTAGCCTGTGCGCCAAGAACTGTCCGGAAAACACCATCTTCAAGGTAGATGGCGAGAAGAAATACCGCATCGACCCGGTCCGGTGCATCCGATGTGGCGTCTGCTATGACGTGTGCCGGTTCAACGCGGTGATCAAGGAGTAGAGGTGGCAGATGGTGGGCGACGGGTTGCGGCAAGCGGGCGCGCTCCCGCGCCGCAAGCACGAGTCTGCAATCTGCAGTGGCATTGAGAGGATGCGATGAGCGACATCACAATGACCATCGATGGCCGCGAAGTACGGGCGAAGCAGGGCCAGACGGTGCTCGAGGTGTGCCGAGAGCACGGCATCTATCTGCCCACGCTCTGCCACTGGCCGGGGCTGTCGAACGTGGGCGCGTGCCGCCTCTGCGTGGTGGAAGTGGAAGGGACCAACAAGCTGGGCACCTCCTGCACCATGCCGGCGGCGGACGGCCTGAAAATCCGCACACAATCTGAGGCGCTGACTGCGCGCCGGAAGATGACCCTGGAGCTGCTCTTCTCCGAGCGGAACCACTTCTGCCCGGTCTGTCCGGAGAGCGGCGCCTGCGAGCTTCAGGATCTGGGCTACCGCTTCGGTATCGACTCCATCCGGTATCCCTATCTCTTCCCCGCGTTGTCGCTGGATGTCTCGCACGATTACATCGCCATGGAGCCCAGCCGCTGCGTCCTCTGCCAGCGCTGCGTGCGCATCTGCAGCGAGCGGGTGGGCGTGAGCACGCTCGATTTCCGCGAGCGTGGCATCCAGCAGATGATCTCGCCGGATATGGGCCTGCCCCTGGGCGAATCGAGCTGCGTCTCTTGCGGCGCTTGCATGCAGGTGTGCCCCACGGGCGCCATCTTCGCCAAGAAGACCGCCTATCTGGAGCGCGCGGCGACCGCGGGAGGACCCCAGAGCGCGATGCGCCCCGTCGCGAGCACCTGTGCCGGGTGCAGCCTTGGCTGCCGGACGCTCGTGCAGGTCTCCAACGACCGCGTGGTGCGTATCGATGCCGACATGGAAGCAGGCGACGCCGGGATCCTCTGCCGCAAGGGGCGATTCATGCAGATGGAGTTCGCGGGCGAGCGGATCACCCAGCCGCTGGTGCGCGAAGGCGATACGCTGAAGCCGACCGATTGGGACACGGCGCTTGCCACCGTGGCAGACCGCCTGGGCAAGATCGTCCGCGAGCGGGGCGCCAGCGCGGTGGCCGGCATCGCCTCTCCCGCGCTCACGAATGAGGTGCTCTACCTCTTCCAGAAGGTGATGCGCGCGGGAGTGGGCACTGGGAACATCGATGCCATTGATGGCCGCGATCTGCGCGTCAGCCGGGCCGCGACCGAGGGCCTGTTGGGCCCGGACGTGCGCGCCAAAGTGGAAGTGCGCCTGGCAGATCTCGACGAGGCGGATCTCTTCGTGGTCATCGGTGCGGACCCGACGAGAACGCACCCGGTGGCGGCCGCCGCGATACGCCGCGGCGTCTATCACCGCCGGGCGAAGCTGATCGTGATCAACCCGCGCAAGACCGGCCTGACCGATCTGGCGGATCTGGCTGTGCAGCCAAAGCGGGGCACCGACGGCACGCTCCTCAACGGCGTGATGCGCGCCCTGGTCGAGGCGAAGGGGGGAGCGCCTGCCGCGCTCACGGCGATGCTCATGCAGTACACCCCCGAGGCGGTTGCTGCCGAAACGGGCGTCAGCACCGACGAGCTCCAGCAACTGGCCGAGGCCTACACGGCGGCGCGGCATCCCGTGCTCATCTATGGACGCGGGATCACGAAGCAGAATGACCCGCGCTTGATTGCGACTATGCAGGCGCTGACGCTCGTCGCCGGGCATGCCACGGCCACGTCCTTCCCGATCCTCGGGCTGCGCCGGTCGGCCAGCAGCACGGGCGCGTTCGATCTGGGAGTGGACCCGACCCGCCTGCCTGGCCGGCTCCGCTTTACGCCGGCCGAGGCGAATCGCTTTGCTTCGGCGTGGGGGAAGCCGGTGCCGGAGCCCACGAGCTTCAACGCCAATGAGTTCGACCCGAAGGCGATTGGTGCGCTTTACCTCCTCATCGGCGATGATACCCTGCCGCAAGAAGAGGAGATGGCGGAGCGGCTGGCGGAGCTGGAGTTCGTGGTAGTGCAGGCCACCTATCGAACGCCGCTCACCGAGGTGGCGGACGTGGTGCTGCCCGCGCCAACCTGGGCGGAGCAATCGGGCACCTTCACCGGGATCGATGGCCAGGTGCGCCCGCTGCGCCAGGCGGTGACGCCGCCCGAAGGCGTGCGCATGCCGTGGGATGTGCTCTGCTCTCTGGGGAACGCGCTGGGCCTTAAGGGCTCTTATGCCAACGTGGCTGAAGTGGCGCACGAGATTGGCCGGCTGGTGCCGGAGTATGCCGAGGCCCTGGCCACCGGGGAGCGAGCGGTCCACTTCCGCGACGCATCCTTCGATGTGCGCCGGTCAGAGCTGCGCGCGCCAGACTACCTTGCTGAGTCGGGAGGTCGTTAAGCATGAGTGACAAGCCCAAGATTGCGACGGTCTGGCTGGGCGGATGCTCTGGGTGCCACATGTCGCTGCTGGATCTGGACGAGGGTCTGCTCGATCTGGCCAAGGCGGCGACGATCACCGCCAGTCCGATCACCGATATCAAGGAGCCGCCCGAGGTGGATGTCTGCCTGGTTGAGGGGGCGGTGTGTAACACCGACAACCTGGAAGTGCTCCGCAAGTGTCGCGAGCGCGCGAAGATCCTGGTGGCGTTCGGCGATTGCGCCTGCTTCGGCAACATCCCGGCGATGCGCAACTTCATCTCGCTGGAGGAGACGCTCCAGCGCGGCTACGTGGATACGGAGAGCACGGCGTCCGGCGAGGTGCCCCGCGGCGAAGAGCTGCCCGCGCTGCTGGAGAAGGTTCAGCCGATCAGCTACTATGTGAAGGTGGATGCCAGCCTGCCCGGCTGCCCGCCCTCGGCAGAGGCGATCCTCTTCGCGGTGAAGGAGCTGCTTTCGGGCCGTCTGCCGAAGCCCGAAGGGGAACTGCTGCGCTACGATTGAGATGTGAGATGTGGGATGCGGGAGGGATGCTGCCCTGAGCGAGTTGTGAGGGGATAGCCAGGGGGCCACCGCGCGCGGAGAGGATCCCCGGTGGTGCGTCCAGCCATCTCGCGTCACGCGTCTCCCCTCCTGCATCCCAGATCACGGAGAGGGATATGTCTAGGACTGTTACGATAGAGCCGGTAACCCGCATTGAGGGGCATGCCAAAGTGACGGTGCGCCTCGGCGATGACGGCAAGGTGCAGCAGGCGCGCATGCACGTGGTGGAGTTCCGCGGCTTCGAGAAGTTCTGCGAGGGGCGCCACTTCACTGAGATGCCGACGATCACCGAGCGCATCTGCGGCCAAGGCAGGCGATGCGATTCTCGGTGTGACGATCCCGCGGACCGCCTACATGCTGCGCGAGCTGATGCACATGGGGCAGATCCTGCAGTCGCACGCCCTCAGCTTCTTCCACCTGTCGGCGCCGGACCTGCTGCTCGGCTTTGATGCCGACCCAGCGGTGCGCAACGTGGTCGGCCTCATCCAGCAGCAGCCGGAGATTGCCCTCAAGGGGATCAAGCTCCGCAAGTTCGGGCAGGAGATCATCGCCCGCGTCGCCGGGCGCAAGATCCACCCGACCTTCTGTGTGCCGGGTGGCGTGAACCAGCGCCTGGCCGCGTCCGACCGCGAGGCGATGCTCGCCGGGATCGACGAGGCGATTGCCGGCTGTCAGGATGCGATCAGCCTGATCAAGCGCTACTATGCCGATCACGCCGACGAGGTGGCACGCTTCGGGAACTTCCCGTCGCTGTATGCCGGCCTCGTCACCGAGGATGGCAGCCTGGAGCATTATGACGGCCGGATGCGCTTCGTCGATGCTGATGGCAAGGTGCTGGAGAACGGGATCGACCCGAGCAATTACCTGGATTACATCGCCGAGACGACGGAGGAGTGGTCCTACCTGAAGTTCCCGTACTTCAAGCGGGTGGGCTATCCCGAGGGCGCCTACCGCGTCGGGCCGCTGGGCCGCCTGAACGTGGCAGACAGCGCGCGCACGCCGCTGGCGAACGAGGAGCTGAACAGCTTCAAGGCGCTCGGCGATGGCCGGCCGGTGCAGGGAACGCTGTACTACCACTACGCACGCATGATCGAGGCGCTGTATGCTGTGGAGCGTGCCCGCCAGCTGCTGGAGGACCCGGAGATCATGGGCCGCGACATCGTGGCGACATCCAACAGCCTGCAGCCGCGAGGCGTGGGCGTCATCGAGGCTCCGCGCGGCACGCTCTTCCACGACTACCACGTGGACGAGACGGGACGCCTGGAGAAGGTGAACCTGATCGTCTCCACCGGGCAGAACAACGTGGCGATGAACGAAGCCGTCGCCTCGGTCGCCCGCGAGTGGGTGGACGGCAACAAGCTGCGCGAGGGGATGCTCAACCGCGTGGAAGCCGCTATCCGCGCCTATGATCCATGCCTCTCCTGTTCCACGCACGCCATCGGCCAGATGCCGATCGTCGTGGAGCTCATTGGCCCGGATGGCGAGCAGCTCGACCGCGCGACACGGTAGCCAGCGCGATCTGCTGCGAAACGCGTCGGAGAGACCCTCGAATGGGCCGGCAGCGGGAGCTCCCGCTGCCGGCCCCTCTTGCTTTGCGCCGCGGCCCCCGGGGGGAGGGGCTTTCTCTCCCTGGATGAGAGCCGGGCCAGCGGCGGGCCTGGATTGGGGTTGCGAGACGATGGTGCCACGGGTGTTGATTGTTGGTTGCGGGAATGCCAGCCGGCGTGATGACGGCGTGGGCCTTTATGTGATCCGAGGGCTTGCCCGCGCGTTTGGCCTGCCCCTCGACGAGGGTGCGGACGAGGTGAGCGTCGCGTGCGAGGTGGAGACGCCGGATGGCCCGGTCCGCCTGGAGTTGCGCTTCGAGCAGCAGCTCGACATCGTGTTGGGCGAGGAGCTGAAAGACGTAGACCTCTTCGCCGTCATCGACGCGCACACCGGCGTCTATCCGGAAGCGCTGCGCCGCGTGGAGGCGGAGCCGGGCTACACCTCCTCGCTGACGTCGCACCACCTCACGGCGGATACTCTGGCCGGCCTTTCCCAGGCGCTGCACGGGCGCGCGCCCCGTACCTTCATCTTCTCCGTTTTGGGGCACGATTTCAACTTTGGCGAAGACCTCACGCCGCAGACGCAGGCTGCCGCCGATGAAGCGGTCCGGCAGCTCCGCGACCTGGTGCAAGAGGCCGCGCGCGCCGCGCGCGCTTGATTCATAGGGCCCGAGGCTCTTCTCAGCTAGAGTTTGCGCCGGCCCGGGGCGGGGTAGAGTATCCCGGAGAGGGGGCCGGGGATGGCCTTGCTGCTCGTCACGTTCGCGGTAGGGCTGCTCGCGGGAGGAATCGCTTCGGTGGCGGGCTTCGGTATCGGCAGCCTGCTGACGCCGCTCCTCAGTGTGCCGCTCGGCACGCGCCTGGCCGTTGCCGCCGTCTCCATCCCGCACGCGGCCGGCACGGCGGCGCGTCTCTGGCGCCTGCGAGGCCAGGTGAATCGCCGGGTGCTCTGGAGCTTCGGGCTTGCGAGCGCGGCGGGCGGTCTGGCCGGTGCCATCGGGAACGCGGTGATCGCCACCGGCTTCCTCACCCTCGTGCTTGCCGGGCTACTGGTTCTCGCCGGTTCGATGGAGCTCACCGGCCTCAGCAGCCGCATGCGCTTCGCGGGGACGGCTGCCTGGATCGCAGGCGGGCTCTCTGGCGCTTTCGGCGGCCTGGTCGGGAATCAGGGCGGGATTCGCACCGCGGCTCTCCTCGGGTTCGACCTCCAGCGCGACGCCTTCGTCGCCACGGCCACGGCAATCGCCTTGATGGTGGATCTCGTCCGCGTGCCGGTCTACCTGGCCACGCAAGGCACCGCCATCGCGGCACAGTGGCCGGTGGTAACCGCGGCCACCGCCGGCGTCCTCATCGGGACTCACTTTGGCACGCGCGTCCTCCAGCGCATTCCTGAGCGCCTCTTCCGCACGCTCGTCTCCCTCCTCATCCTGGCATTGGGAATCGCCCTGGGCGTGCGGGGGATTCGGATGCTATGATACCCGGCGAGTGAGCCTCAGAGCTTTGGCAGCTTCTCGCACGCTTCGGCGAGCAGGTCCACCGTGTGCATGGCGCGCACCTGGCCAGCCAGGCCCGCGCGGTGGATCCCGAGGCGAAGCTGGAGCAGGCACCCGGGGTTGCCCGTGGTGACGACCGTGGCGCCGGTACGCCGGAGCTGCTCCATCTTCTCGTCGAGGATCCGCATCGAGACGTCGAAGTGGAGCAGCGAGTACGAGCCCGCGGAGCCGCAGCAGCGGTCGCTCTCCGTCATCTCCACCAGCTCCAGCCCGGGCACCCGGCGCAAGAGGTCGCGCGGCTCTGTTTTCACCTTCTGGACGTTCGCCAGGTGGCAGGAGTCCTGGTAGGTGACGCGTTCATTCACGCGCCGCAGGGCGGGCAGCGCGCCCTGGGTGGCGATCAGCTCCGCGACGTCGCGCACCCGGGCGGCAAAGCGCCCGGCGCGTTCGGCCCACTGCGGGTCGTCTCGCAGGAGGTGCGGGTATTCGAGGAGCTGCGCTCCGCAACCGCCCGCGTTGCTCACGTAGAACTCCGCGCCGGAGGCCTCGAAGGCGGCGATGTTCTGCTTCGCCAGCCTGCGCGCCATTTCCAGTTCGCCGGCGTGGGCATGCAGCGCGCCGCAGCACGTCTGCCCCTTGGGGATGACCACCTCGAACCCGCACGCGCGGAGAAGCTGCACCGTGCGCCGGTTGGTCCGGTGGAGCAGCGCCTCGGCAACGCACCCCGTGAGGAACGCCACTCGTGCGCGCCGCTCGCCGGCGGCCGGGTAGAGGGCGCCATGAGGCAGGCGCTCGGTGGGAGGGGCAAGATCGGTGAGCGCCGCCTCGAACTCGCCCAGGTGCATCGGAAGCCGCTTCAGAATGCCGGTGGCCCGCGCGAGCCAGCGCACCCCCAGCTTCTCGTAGAACCAGAGAAGGCCGCCCAGGAAGCGGAGCAGGCGCGTGTTTGGCACCAGCCACTCGAAGAGGAAGCGCTGCCCCCACCGCTTCAGCCCGGATGGCCGGTTTCGCTGGGCGAGCGCGGCGCGCGCCTCCTCCAGGACGTGGCCGTAGACGACGCCTGCCGGGCAGACCGGCTCGCACCCGCGGCAGCCCAGGCAGAGGTCGAGCGGCTGTCGGAGGGCCGCCACGGGGTCGAGCTGGCCCTCAGTAGCCGCCTTGACGAGCGCCAGGCGCCCGCGCGGCGAATGCGTCTCGCGCCCCAGATGTCGGTAGGTGGGGCAGGCCGCCAGGCAGAAGCCGCAGCGCATGCAGGAATCGAGCGAGAGAGGGGTGGTGAGAGCGAGAGGCTGTTCGCCCTCTCGGCGGAAGGATGCGCTGGAGTCCGCGCCCTGAAGCTGTTGCCCCGATCCGTGGGTGCTCACCGGCTCACCGTCATTCTTCTGCGCGGCCCCTCGGCGAAGATCTTCCCCGGGTTGAGGATCCCCTGCGGGTCGAACGCCTCCTTCAGGCGCTTCATCAGCGCGAGGGCCCCTGGCCCCACGCGCGCCTCCAGGTAGCCGGCTTTGGCGGCGCCGACGCCATGCTCGCCGGTGATGGTGCCCCCGAGCTCCAGTGCCTTTGCGAAGATCTCCGCGAACGCCTCCTCCACGCGGGCAATTTCGTCTGTGTCGCGCGCGTCCGTGAGGCAGGTGGGGTGGAGGTTGCCATCGCCGGCATGCCCGAAGGTGCAGACCCGCACGGTGTGCCGGCGCGCGGCTTCCTGGATCGCCTGGACCATCTCGGCCAGGCGCGAGCGCGGCACGCTGGCGTCTTCGAGGATCGTAGTCGGGCGTAGCCGGGCGAGCGCCGCCAGAGCGCACCGCCGTGCCGTCAGCAGCGCCGCGGCCTCCTCCGCGGTCGCGGCGACGCGCACCTCGGACGCGCCCGCGTGCCGGCAGACTGCCGCGATCCGGCCGATATCGGCATCCACTTCCGAGGGCGCGCCATCTTGTTCGATGAGGAGCACCGCCTCCACGTTGGTGGGAAGACCGGCGTGCGCGTACTCCTCGACGACGCGGGCGGTTCCCTGATCGAGGAACTCCAGCGTCGCGGGCACGATGCGCGCCGCGATTGTCTCGCTGACGGCGCGCGCGGCGTCCTCCAGGTGGGGGAAGAGGGCGAGGAGCGTGCGTTTTGCTTCGGGCCTCGGAACGAGCTTGAGGAGGATCTCGGTGATCACCGCGAGCGTGCCTTCCGAGCCGACGAGGAGCCGGGTCAGATCGTAGCCCGCGACATCCTTCATCGCCTTGCCGCCGGTGCGGATCACCTCGCCCGAGGGAAGAACGGCCTCCAATCCGAGGACGTAGTCGCGGGTGACGCCATACTTGAGCCCGCGCAGCCCGCCCGCGCACATCGCCACGTTGCCCCCGAGCGTCGAGACCATGTTGCTTCCCGGATCCGGGGGATAGAAGAGGCCGAGTGCCTCCACCTGGGCCTGGAACGGCGCCGTGATCACCCCGGGCTGCACCCGGGCGGTGAGGTTGTCGGTATCGATCTCCAACACCCGGTTCATCCGGGTGAGCACCAGAACCAGGCCGCCTTCGACCGGCACCGTTCCGGCCGCCAGATTGGTGCCGGATCCGCGAGGGACGACCTTGAGGCCCTCGCGCGTGGCGAGCTCGAGGATCGCCTGAACCTCCTCCGTGCTGGCTGGGAAGACAACGCCATCCGGGAGCACCTGATGCAGCGGCGTGGCGTCGTAGGAGTAGGCCATCCG
>ERZ795060.1794-NODE-1794-length-23797-cov-4.241681_pt1 | contig 23797 bp, 19 predicted proteins | sample MGYA00375144_ERZ795060 | MGnify/ENA primary metagenome ERZ795060 (study PRJEB30189, sample SAMN05720157) | activated sludge metagenome | isolation source: anaerobic digester from wastewater treatment plant | place: Japan | collected 2015-05-15 ...
TGCCGCTAAGCAAGCCGGGCGCGAAGATGAGCAGGTTTTCAGGCCCCAGCGGATCGGTGCCGGGCTTGACATGATCCCATAAAATCCGCGCACTGATGCCGCGCCCGCCGATATAGTTCAGCAGATCTTCTTTTTTTACCGCTTCTCTCCACCATTTTTTGCTGCTTAAATCTATATGCAGGATATCTCCGCAATTTTGATACATGGCCCTCACCTCCGTTAAAAATTTGTCCTTATTCCAGGGTCCGCGCCGCTACCTGCGCCCTTCTCTTACTTTTTACGGCCAGGTGTGACGGTGCAAATTTAAGGGCCTGGTAGGGGCAATATTTTACACAGGATGGATCGCCGCCGCACAAGTCGCAGCGCAGCGCCACGCCCTTGCGCGGATGCATCTCAATGGCGCCGATGGGGCAGGCGTTGGCACACTCCTTGCAGCCCAGGCAAAGCTCTTCATTAACCCGGGCCGCTCCCGTTTCCGGATCGTGGGTCATGGCCCCCACCGGGCAGGCCTCTTCGCAGAGAGGCCGCTCGCAATAGGCGCAAGTTACGGGCACGCTCAGGCCCCTGTCTTCAAAATGCACCACCTTGATCCGGGAAAGCCGCGGCGAATAACGCTTTTCATGCACAAAAGAGCAGATCATCTCGCACTGCTTGCACCCGCTGCAACGATCCTCAACCACGCTGACTATCTTGTCATTCATGTTTTTCCTCCTCGCAGCACATAGTTGATTCAATCTCAATATCTCGGGCTGCCGCCCGGCGAATCTGGGCCTGCCGGAAGCCGGCTTCCCTGACATCGCCAATTAACTGGATCCCGACCAGCCGGCCGCGGCGGTAAACCAGTTTGCGGTAGCTGTTGCCGTTGCGCTGAATGCGCAGATCATAGCCGCCCCGGGAAGGCGCTTTCACCAGGCCGATGGAGATAAAAGGCAGTCCCAGAATATCCATGGCATTGCGGTTAAGGGAACCCCGGTAAGCCATGGCCAATCCGGCCATATTCATGGCCGCAACCCTTCCCTGCTCCACGGCATGGGGCCAGGTGGCCGCCGTGCAGAAGCTGCGGCTGGAAATCTCGTAAGTTTCCGCCACATCGCCGGCGGCATAGATATCTTCAAAAGAGGTGCGCATCCACCGGTCTACGCGAAGTGCAGCGCCGGGCGGCTGCAGTCCGCCGAGCATCGACGTATGGGGGCGCACGCCCTTGCAGAAAACTACGAGGCGGCAGGGCAGGGAGGTGCCGTCGCTTAAAGTTATAAGCGCACCGCCGTCCCGGCTCTGTTCCAGGTGAACGATAACGGTTGTAGTTCTGATCCTAATACCGCACTGGCTCATATGCCGGCGCACCATGGCCGCGGCTTCGTCGTCGGCCACCCGCGACAGCAGGCGGGGCGAGCTGACGATAAGCTCCGGGCTGGCGCCCGCTTCACGCAGGGCACAGGCCAGCTTGACCCCCACCGGCCCGCCTCCTACCACGGCGATTTTCGCTCCCGCCGCGGCATGGCGGGAAATTAAGGCGGCATCTTCCAGGGTGCGCAGGCCGGTCACCTGGGGATAACCGGTGCTAAAACCGGCAGGAATAACAGGCCCTGCGCCCGTGGCCAGCAGCAGCTTATCATAGGGCAGCGTGACAGCGTCGTCCAGGGTAACCGTCTTCGCTTTTGGATCAACCTGCACCACCTGCCGCCCGGCGAGCAGTTCGAGCCCCGGCTGCTCAAAAAACGAGGGCTCCACCAGGGCCAATTGCCCGGCGTCGACGTGGCCGGCAATGAGGTGGGTCAGCAGAACCCGCGAATAGGGCAGATGCCGCTCGGCCGAGACTACGGTTATCTTAGCCCGGGGGTCATGCTGCCGCAGCGCCCGCACGGCGGCCAGGCCTGCGGTGCTGTTTCCGGCAATTAGATAATGTTTCATGGTCCCGCCTTCCTTATAACCGCTCGATGGCGGCGCCGCCGCGGAGCCAGACCGCCGCTGCGGGCCGCCTGAAGCGCCCCGGTGGGGCAGAAGCGCGCGCACAGGGGGCTGCTTAGCCCGCTGCAGCCGTCGCATTTGATCGCTTTTCCGCCGCTAAAGCGCAGCGCCTGAAAAGGGCATTCCATAATACAGCTATAACAGCCGACACATTTATCCGCGGCGATGCGCACGGTGCCGCTTGACTCATCAATACTGATTGCTCCGGCCACGCAGGCGTTGGCACAGACCGGGGTCTCGCAATGGCGGCAGACATCTATACGCCGCCGGGTTCCGGCCTCCCGGATCCAGAGCCGGGGAGGGCGCGGCGCAGCCCCTGTCCCCCCGCCGGCCGGCGCTCCGCCCATGGCGCAGGCAACCGTGCAGCGGCCGCAGCCGTCGCAGCGGGCCGGGTCTACTTGTATGGTGGTCAACATGTTAGAAACCTCCGTTTTAAACGAGGCGATCCAGTAAAGGTTTATAAGCCGGGTCACGGGAAAGTTCTTCCTGGCGCGCCAGGATACCCGCATGCAGCAACAGGCAAATTTCTACGGCCCTCTTTCCCACGTCGCGGGCCGCTTTTACCGCCACTACCGCGTCATACTGTTCCCGCTCATACTGGTTTTGCAGGGCTTTGCGGTCAATTTCGGTGGAAGTCCAGCCGCCGCCGCCGATATATGATTGCCACATATCGCCGGTAACGGGCACGCTTTGCATCAACAGGGCATGGTTAATCAGATCGGTCAGGGCATGCTCCTGCCCTGAGAAAATGTGGCAGCCCTGGGCGATGCTGCCGATGACTTTGAGCAGCTTGGGCAGCGACTCTTCGCCTGGCTTGAACAGGTGTTTAAATTCTCCGAACAGGGAATTGCCCAGCCGGTCGATAAAACATTTCAACTGTCCCGGCATGGACATATGATAAACAGGCACGGAATAAATGATCACATCTGCTTCCATCCACAGGCGGCGCAGCGCGGCAAAATCATCTTTGGTGCTGCATTCGCCGGGGTGCCTGTCGCAGTAGCCGCAGGCGATACAGGGCCCCATTTTTTTACCCCGGAAAGAATATTCTATTGTTTCCACGCCTTCCGGCTGAACTTCGCGGGCCGCTTCCAGGGCATGTTTGAGCAGGTATTCGCTGTTACCTTTGCGCGGGCTGCCCGAGATGCCCAGAACCTGTAATTTCCGCATCATCTTTCATCCTTTCGCCGTTAAATACATCCTCGTTGTGCTGTGGCCGGGCGCCGCTACGGTATAGCCGGCGCCGGGGCGGTGCGTTTATTTTTTATGTCCATGTCCGGCCATCAGCAGGCCCAGTTCATCCAGGTCCACGTTGCCCCGGGTGAAACTGCCCACAATTTCCCCGCGGAAAATGACCAGGATGCGGTGGGAAAGTTCCAGAATTTCGTCCAGGTCGCTGGAGATAAGAAGCACGCCGATACCGTTTTCAGCCGATTCCAGCAGCTTTTTGCGCACATATTCCGTGGCGTTGAAGTCAAGCCCGCGGGAAGGCTGGCAGGCGATAATTACCTTGGGATTCATCAACATGGTCCGGGCCATGACCACTTTCTGCTGGTTGCCGCCGGAGAGATGCCCCACGGGAACGTTGCAGCCGGGAGTCTTGATGCTGTAGGACCGGATCGCTTCTTCGGCGCAAGCAGTAATGGTGCGCTGCTGCAGGAGGCCCCAGCGGGAATAGGGCGGTTCGGATACGGCGTTAAGAACAATGTTCTCGGAAATAGACATATCCAGGACCACGCCGCGGTGGTGCCTGTCTTCGGGTATATAAACCAGGCCGGCCTGGCGGCGCCGGCAGACACTGTACCTGGTAATATTCGAACCTTCAATCTCAATAAGTCCGTGTTCGGCCTTGCGCAAACCGACCAGGGCTTCGGACAGCTCTACCTGGCCGTTTCCGGCCACGCCGGCCACGCCGACAATTTCTCCGGCACGGACCTGAAAGGTGACGCCATTGAGGACCTTATGGCCATGCTCGTTTTTCAGGGTCAAATCGCGCACATTTAAAATAACCGGCGCATCTTCTTTCAACTCAGGTGCTTCAAGCCTGGCAATCCAATCACGCTCCACCATCATCCGCGCAATTTTCTGCGGGGTCGCATCTTTTCGCTCGATGGTGCCGATTAATTTGCCGCCGCGCAAAACAGTAATGCGGTCGCTAACCTGCATCGCTTCATCCAGTTTGTGCGTAACCAGGACCACACTGTGGCCTCTCTCTTTTAACACCAGTAAAAATTTTAGCAGGGCTTCCGTTTGCTGGGGAGTAAGCACGCTGGTGGGCTCGTCAAGAATTAAAACCCTGGCGCCCTGGTAGAGCGCTTTCAATATTTCCACCTGCTGGCGCTCCCCCATGGAGAGATCTTCAACCCGGGCCCTCAGGTTAATTTCAAAATGGTATTCCTGGCAAATTTTCGTTACCTGCTGTTCGTAAGTCTTCCAGGGAGGAGAAATATGGCGCCACGTGAGTACGGGCATGACAATATTTTCTAAAACGGTATGGTTGGGGATGAGGGCGAAATGCTGGTGGATCATGCCGATGCCCGCCTGGATCGCTTCCCGGGGCGACCAGGGCTGGGCAATCTCTTTGCCCCACAGTCTTATTTCACCTTCATCGGCGCTATACATACCGTAAAGAATATTCATCAGGGTGCTTTTGCCGGCTCCGTTTTCACCGACCAGCGCCCTTACTTCACCCGCCTGCAGGGTGAAGTCAATGCGGTCCAGGGCCAGCACCTCGCCGAAACTTTTGGATATACCCCTCATCTCTACCGCGGGGGCGGCGGCACCGGACATGGGTCCGGCCACAGCGGATGGGGAAATTTGTGCGGTCATAGCCTAGCCTCCTACGCGGGTTGTTGCAGGGGCTGCGGGCCCTTAAAGCCCGACCCGCAGCCCCTGCATTACCGCTCAATTACTGGTTGCTCCACTTTTCAACGTCGTGAATGACCCGCGGAATTTCTTTTTCACCATTTTGTATTTGCGTTACTACTTCCTTGATTTCCGCTTCTTTATCGGGCAGTTTGCCGCGGAAATCAGCCAGGGAGAAGTTGGCCGCGGTGAGGGTGTGAATTTCGGCTTTCAGATTTCCGGCGAGATACAGTTCGGCCAGCTCTTTGTACATGGGAGGCGTGTCAACAATGACGCTGGTCAGCACCGCGTTCGGCGCGTCATCGTACCAGTCGGCCGCATAACCGATGCCCAGGGCTCCGCCGGCTTCGGCGCCGTCATAGACACCCTTGGTGGCGTTGCCGGTAACGACGAAGATCACGTCGGCTCCCTGTTCTGTCTGCAGGCGGGTGACTTCGCTGTGTTTGGCCACGTCGTCCCAGTCGCCGACCCAGGAAATCAGGACTTTAGTATCGGGATTGATGGCTCTGGCTCCTTCGACAATGCCGCTGTACATCAGGGTCAATGCGGGAATGGGCACACCGCCGATGGCGCCGATGGTGCCGCTCTCGCTGGCCATGGCTGCAACAGCGCCGACCATGGTGCCGTAAACATACATGTCAGGGCTCCAGGCAACGGCGTTATCGCATTCGGGCAGCGTGTCCGCCACGCTCATCATGACAAACCAGGTGTCGGGATACTGCGGGGCCACCTCCATCCAGGCGTCAGTGTGGCCGCTGCTGGTGAAAACAACGATATCATAGCCGTTTTCGGCAAATTCAGCCGCGGTTTCAGCCAGCTTGGGGAAGTCGACGGCTTCAGCAATGGAAATTTCCCAGCCGTATTCCTCTTCCAGGAGCTGGTGGCCCACAAACTGGGCGCGGTCCCAGCCGCCCGCGCGGGCCGGGTCGGCTACAGAATAAATTACACCGACACGGACTTTTTCTTCTTGTGCTTGACCATTATCTCCATTTTCTCCAGCGGGTTCTTCATCACCGCCGCAACCGAGCACCGCAACAAACAGCATGCCGGTAATCAACAACAGCGCTAATCCTAGCCAGAATCTTTTACGCATATACTTGTTCCTCCTCTTAGAGATAATTCAAAAACCCCCGTGAGAACTTACCGCCTCATTTACGTCTCCGCCGCGCTATCACCTCCTGAGATAGGGTTTTCCTACATCCGCCGGGGCGCGGCCCTTGCCTGCCACAGCCACCACCAGCAAAGTTAAAACATAAGGGATCATCAGATAATAGTGTGGGTTCAAACCTGTTCCCGCCGCCTGGGCCCGGAAAGCCAGCGCTTCACCGGCGCCGAAGATAATGCAGGCCACTGCAGCCAGAAGAGGATTCCAGCGGCCGCAGTAGGCGGCGGCCAGGGCGATAAAGCCCCGCCCCAGGGTAATATTGTCGGTAAAGCTGCGCACCCAGCCGATGGTCAGGGCGGCGCCCCCCAGGGCCGACAGCACTGCGGCTGCCGTAAGGACAATCATCCTGGTAAAAATAATGTTAATCCCTGCCGCATGAGCCGCGTGGGCATCTTCGCCCATGGAGCGGATTTTTAGCCCGGGGCCTGTGCGAAACAGGAACCACCACAAAAATACAGTAAAGATTATGGCCATCACCATAAACGGCGACAGGCCCAAAACCACGGCAGGCATGCCGGGGATAAGCGCCTGCACGGCGGCGTTGTTTTCCGCGGCCAGCCTGAAGACAAAGCTGGTCATACCCAGGCTGAATAGATTAAAAACAATACCGGTAACAATCTGATCGGCGGGCAGGTAGACGGTAATGAAAGCCAGGAGTAAACCGGTCACCATGCCCACCAGAACGCTGAGGAGAATTCCCAGGTAAGCGTCTCCGAAGTAAACAACCCCCAGAAGCCCCGCCAGCGCTCCGCTGAGCATGACTCCCTCCACACCGATATGGACTACTCCAGCCCTTTCTGCGAGAACAACGCTGAGCGCGCAAAAGATCAACGGCGTCGCCGCCCTTAGAGAGGCCAGTACAAAGGGACCCAGCCATCCTTCCAACATATGAGCTCACATCCTCGAATTAATTTCCAGATAACCGGCGCAAGGGTTTACCTCTGAATCTTTTTCGGCTTCATGGAGCGCCAGGCGTTAAGGGCAACAAAAATCATCACCGGCAGCCCCTGGAACACATACGTCAAAGCAGCCGGCACCCCGGTCATAAACTGCATGTAACGGGCTCCGGTTTCAAGAATAGCGAACAAAAAGGCAATGGGAATGATGGCCAGGGCGTTGTTGCCGGCCAGGAAAGCAATGGGGATCCCTGAGAAGCCCCAGTCCTTGGACCAGCCCTCGGCAACGCGATAGGTTACGCCGAGCGCCTGGATACCCCCGGCCAAACCGGCGAAGGCGGAGCCCACTAAAACGGCCAGGGTGATGACCCTGGATACGGAAATACCCGAAGCCTCGGCCACTGAGGGCTTGCCTCCCACGGCTTTAAGCTGAACGCCGTAGGAAGTCCGCCTGATCAGCCAGTAGGTAGCCACCACGAGCAGCAGCGCCATGAAGACTCCGATGTGCATGTTAACGCCTAGAGAAAATTCAGGCAGCCGCAGGGCCTGGGGCACACCTTCGGTGGTGCCGTAGAAAGCGCTTTGGTCTTTCATGGGTCCGGTGATCATGGCATGGACGAACTGGATACAGGCAAAATTCATCATAATCGTAGTGGTTACTTCGTTGGCGCCGCGCTTCAGCTTAAGCACCAGGGGCACTACTGAGGCCAGCAGGCCCGCCGCTACGGCGGCCAGAAGGGCCAGGGCCATCACCGCTGCCGGGGACCCGTTGACATAGAGAACTACCGCCATGGCGGTAATGGCGCCAATCTCAAGCTGGCCCTGTCCCCCGATGTTGAAAAAACCGGCCCGGTAAGGGAGATACACCGCCAGGCCGCACAGCGCCAGGGGAATGGTTTCTTTCACCGTCGAGCTCATGGCATACTTGCCTTTGAGCGCTCCTTCAAACAGGGCCACCAGGATCGCTCCGGGTGAAACCCCAAAAATCATGGCCATGATCGAGACAATCAGAAAAGAAAGCAACAGAGAGAGCACCGGCACAATTACCGGCGAATCCCAGATCCGTTGTGCAAAGGCGGATAGCATTGTGCCTGTTTTCTGTTTCGCCAAAATTTAACCTCCTCGCCCGCCGGATAAAGGCCGGCTTTAAACATTGCCAAAATTTTCTTAGGGCGCCTTGCTCCAATCTACCTCGGGATGGGAGGCCAGCTCTTTGGCAGCGGCCTCAACTCCCGCGCCGGGGCTGAAGGCATATCCGAAATGGCGCAGAGTTTCTTCCAGGGCCGCCACCGCCGGCAGAACATAGCGCGGCTGCGCGCTTAGGCCCATGGTGCCGATACGCACATTGTCCCGCCCTATTTCGCCGTTGCCAATGGCCACGCCCCAGCGGTGGAGCATAATTTCCCGAAAATCTTTTTCGTATACTCCCGCCGGCAGATAAAAAACCGTTACTAAAGGTGAAGCCATCGTTTCATCGGCCACCATTTTCAAGCCCAGCGCCCGCACCGCCGCACGGACTGCCGCGGTGGAAACGGCGTTGCGGCGAAATACGTTTTCAAGACCTTCGGCAAACAGATCGGTTAGAGCACCGTGCAGGCCCCTCATCAGCGGGCCGGAAGGAGTAGGCTCATGCTTGGCCCGGCCCCTGATCAGCGGTTCGGCCTTGCCCGTGCGCCACGCTTCAAGCATGGCCCTGACTTTTTCCTGGCGATAGCGCCGCCATACCTCCAGGTCGAGGCAAAGGCTGTTGCCGGCGCCCCTGCCGGAGGGAATGGCCTCCCAGGCGCGGGAGCTCAAAGCAACAATAGCGATACCCTGCGGCCCGCAGAGGCACTTTTGCGGGCTGGAGAGAACCACATCCACACCCCATTTTCCCATCTGAAAGTCGAGGCCGCCGAGAGATGAGATGGCATCGACAAAGAAAAGTAAGCCGTGGCGGCGGGCCAGGGCGCCCAGAGCCTCGATATCGTACAAGGTACCGGTGCTTGTTTCCATGTGCACGGCGAACAGCGCTTTCACGCCCGGGGTCCGCAGCGCCTGTTCAATCTGATCCAGGTCAGGCGGGGCGCCGTAAGGCAGCTTGATCTCCACCGGTTCACAGCCGCAGCAGCGCAGCAGGTCTACCGCCACCTGGCCGAATACCCCGGCATTGAGCACAACCACTTTATCGCCCGGCTCCAGAAGCGTCCGTATGGCCGCCTCTTCGCCAAAGGTTGCGCTGCCCGCCAGGAAAAGAATTTCTTCCGCAGTGCCGATAAGCGTCTGCAGCATGGCCGCAGTTTGTTCTTCCATCTCCCAGTACTGCGGGTAATAGATGGGCGTGTCCATCTGGCAGGCCAGGGCTTTTAGACAGGAAGGGCTCATCATGGTTTGACCGCAACTCAAATTAATTGTCAAGCTGCAACCCCCTTTTTAAATTTAGACAAATTTTTTACTTTTTTGTTTCATATAGCGATACGCTGTATTGTATAACAAGTTGTGAATAATCTTTCTGGAACAAAGTAATAAAATCCTGCTAGCCTTATCTTACATAGCGCAAAAATTATTTCGTTATACGATACGGAAAAGTTTGCGCGACCCGCTTAGTGCCCCATGGGAAAGCGGCGCCTAGATAAAACCCATTTCCGCTGATATTTTGGCGCCAGCCTCTTTGAGCACCGGAATATACGGAGCTAAGCAACCTTCAGAATAATTCTTGATAATCATCGTAAGGCTTAAAGTGGCGATGGTTCGCCGTGAAAAATCGCGTATGGGCACGGCAATGCAGTAAACCAGCGGTTCGTGCTCCTCCAGATCCAGGGCGTAGCCATTGCGGCGCACCGTTTCCAGGTGCTCCAGAAATTCACTAATACTGGTAAGGGTATTGGCGGTATAGCATTTCATCCCTTTCTTCAACAGGATTGAACGAACCGTTTCCGGGGGAAGGTCAGCCAGAAGCACTTTTCCCAGGGCGGTGCAATGGCACGGTGCCCGCTTGCCGATATCTGAAAAAATGCGAATACTTCGTCTTGCTTCGATCTTGTCGATATAGACCACTTCATCCTGATCCAGAACCCCCAGATGCACAGTTTCATTAATTTTACTGGCCAGTTTTTCCAGGTAAGGCCGGGCCTGGACGCGCAGTTCGAGGCTGCTCATAAGAGCGGAGCTTAAATTTAAGATTTTCAAGCCCAGCGAATAGGTACCTTTGCGGGGATTCCAGCGCAGGAAGCCACCTCCGGCCAGCGTAATGGCAATGCGATAAGCGGTACTTTTATGCACCCCCATGCTTTCCGCCAGCTCACTTAACGTAAATTCAGGGCGGTCAACGGTAAACAGTTTCAACATTTGCAAGGCCTTTTCAATAGATTTGACCCTGTAGGAGCTATAATTCATAGCACCACCCCTGAATTTCGTATTGTGAGACTAACATTTCACATGATCATACAATTCGCCGGAAATCAACAATATCCTGCAGGCAATGATTTATATTCCAGGTCGGTCCTGGCTAGAAGCCACCGCTACCGGTCATACCAGCCGAAACGGTTTGCCGTTTCATAAATGGCCGCAATGTTTTGCGGGCTGACCCCGGGCTGAATATTGTGCGAGGCACAGAGTACATAACCCCCTCCAGGGGCAAGGTCGCGCAGGCGGCGGCGGACTTCGGCGGCCACATCTTCCGGCGATCCTTTGACCAGGGTTCTCTGGCTGTCCACGGCGCCCCAAAAGGTAATATGGCGGCCAAACTCGGCTTTCAGCTCCGCTGTATCCATATTTTTCGCGGTAGGCTGAACGGGATTGATGATGTCCACGCCAATTTCAATAAGATCGGGTATTAAAGGCCTGATGGCGCCGCAACTGTGCAAAAACAGCGCCGCCTTTGTCTTTTGTTTAATGGCGGCAAAAAATTCTTTCTGAAAGGGCTTAATCATTTCACGGTACATCTGAGGCGAAATAAGAAGGCTCTGCTGCATGCCCAAATCATCAGTAGTCATGACCACGTCCACATAGGGCCCGATTGCTTCCAGGTAGTACTGGTAAAGCTCAATAAGCAGACCCGTTACCTTCTCCAGCAGGGTGAAGGCGAAATGCCTGTTGGCAATTAAATCTTCGAGAAAGGCCTGGTAACCCCGCAGCAGCAGGCATGTTTCAAAAACTCCGTTCATAGGGGCGTCAGCCACTAGGGCGTAAGGGGTTGTTTCATAAAGCTGCCTGGCTTTTTCCCTCAGGCCGGCGGTGCGGCCCGGGTCTTTTATCACGGGCCAGTTGTGACGGCGAACCGCGGCAGGCGAAGCTGTGCCGCCGAAGGGATGCTCCACCGGGTCCCAGTAAAAACTGGAGGGAGGCTTGCGCCACCTGATGCCCCATTCATCGTAGTAGGAATTGTCGGGCAAAATTTCACGGCTGTAGTTATGGGGCGGCCTGATTCGAAGATAGCGGGTATCGACAGAGAGTTTTTGCAACAACTCTTCGTGCGGTTCGGCATGTTCCCGCACAAAACAGGTGATGTTTTCGGCCGGCAGCTCGAAGTAGCGCAGTAAATCTTTATAGGGCACCGATTCAATACCGGTGGCGGAACCGCCCAGATCCAGGGGAACCCGATCGGGCTGCTCCCGCCTGACCGCTTTTTGCAACCTTTCCCTGGGGCTTAGCAAGCGGAGACCCTCCTTTCCCCTGGTGGCATGGTTTTTCTTTATGGCCGGCGCGGTCAAGGGCCCGACAGGAGAAGAAGCCTGTTTTTATTTTTCTATACGGTACAGCGTATTGTTATATAAATTGAAAATTCGCGGTTGGCAGGCAAATTCCTTCCTTTAAAGTGTTGCATTACGCAATTAATACTTCACATAGCGAAACAAAAGCAGGGTTCCGCGCCCTGAAATGAAAACAGTTTACCCCCGCCGGAGGCGGGGGTTCTTCCATTATTATCATGGGCGCTTTTAAAATCAAGAGGCTCACCTGGGTGCCAGCCGCTGCAGCTCCGTGGGGCTGCTATGGCCGGATAGATCTATGAACAGGTGGCGGCGGCCATCTTTTTCCCAGCTAAAAGCAGGCCGGCTGCCTACCGCAAGGCGGGTGGAGGGCGCTTCCCCATCTGCAGCAGTCTCTTCTACCGGTAGCTGCAGCAACTGCTCCAGGTCGGCAAAAAACTGGTCCGGCGAAGCGGTACCGGCCTGCACCCAGAGCAGGGGCTCTTGTTCCTTCCCTTTATAGAGGGCGGCAAGATAAGTAATGCCGCTTTGCGCCTCCCGGGTATAGGCGGTGTCCAGGGTGTAGCCGTCCAGGGCCTGCGGGAGTTGCTGTGCCGCTTCGCGGGAAGGCTGAAGCGGGCTCCAGCCGGCGAAGTCAGGCCACGGGGCCGCAGAGTCGCTGACTTCCCGCTCACCCGCCGGTTCCGCAGCGAGAATCTCGGCGCTCTCGCTCTCCTGGTCCATGAGCAGGGCGTGGTTAAAATTGCCGCTGATAAGGGCGCGGTAGGCGCCGTAGCCTCCGCAAAAAACGAGCAGCAGCGCGGCGGCCAGGGCGGCATAACGGCTCCAGGGGCGGGGACGGCGTGCGGACGCGGCGGTGCGGCGGGATTGAAAGCGCTGCCAGGACTCCTCCACCGGCGGAGCTTCAACGCTGTCCAGCGCCCGGCGCACGGCGGCGCGGATAAGACTATCGTCCAGTAAAGGGCTGCGATTTTGCGGCATTGCCCCCGGCACCTCCTTTACAGGTTAGACCGTCTGCGGCGGCGAACGGTTCCAGGATGCGCGATAATTTTGCACGGGCCCTGAAAAGGCGCGATTTAACTGTGCCCTCGTTAAGTTTCAGCAGGGCGGCTATTTCGTCAATCTTCAGATCGAAGTAATATTGCAGGATGATGACCTGGTACTGGTCGGGCGGCAGGGCGCGGAGGGCCCGGCGCATCTGTTCGACTTCAAGATTGCCCACGGCCTGCTCTTCGGTATCGTTGGCCCCAACCGTTTCAAGGACGGGCAGCTCGTCGCAGTAAATAACTTTTTTTTCACGCTTGAGATAGTTGCGGGCCAGGTTGGAGGCGATTACGGCCAGCCAGGCGCCGAACTTCTCCGGCTCGCGCAACTGCCCCATGTTCTGGAAAGCCTTAATAAAGGCGTCCTGGGTAATATCTTCGGCGCTTTCCCGGCTGCGCAGCACCGTATAAACCACGGCATAGGTGCGGTGATAAAACGCTTCAAACAGCTCCCGCTGCGCCGCCTGATCGTTTTGCCTGACCAGTTGCCCAACCCTTTTCGGCTCCACGGCAGACCTCCTGCTGGCTTGTGTGCGTCAAAGCTAATCTCTCTTTTAGTTCGCCTTCGGGCGGAGCCATTCCTTTTGGTGGGCAGATTAAAAATTATTGCTCAGGGTTAAAAACACTTAACAAAGGCTGTAAAAGCTGAGGGCGCGGCACGCCGCGCCCTACTATTTCATGGATATGACCTGCGGCTAGCTCTCCTGCTTCAACATATTGATCTTATCCACGTAAAAATCGGTCAGGGACTCGGATATTTCCTCGGAGTAACCTTCGCTGTAGACATGGTAGGTCGGTTTTTCGGGATCGGGCATAATCAGGGTCCAGCCTTGCGGGTGGTAGACCTTCAGGCCGTCGATCATCTCGGTGCGGTCGCGGGACGTTTCCTGGATCAGGCGGCGCATGACCCGCCCTTTGAAATTCCAGGGGCAGGGAATCTCCCGCTCCCGCACCCTGATGGCGGGGATTTCCTCCAGCAGGGCGCCCAGCGTCAAATCCTGGGCGGCCAGCAGATCGAGCAGGTAGATCAGGGCGGCGATGCCGTCAAATTCCAGGGAAAGGGGCATTTTACGCTGCCGCGAATCCTGCAGCTCCGCTTCCATGAGATAGCGGGGCGCAGTCTTGGTGCGCAGAACCTTGCCCTGGTAGCGCTCGGCCAGGCGCTCGACCACGTGGGTAGCATTTACCGGCACGGCCACGGTGCTGCCGCGCCGCTCGCGAAAGACCAGCAGCGACAGCAGGGCGGTGTAGAGATCCCCTTTAATGGCCCGCCCCCGCTCGTCCAAAAGCAGCGCCTTTTCCCCGGTGGGATCGATCATGGCACCCAGGGTGGCGTTGTTGCTGCGTACAGCCAGGGACAGCTCTTTGTGGCTGTGCTGCTGGAAGTCCCTTTCATCCGCTGCTAAGGCTGCTTCGGCAGCAGCGTTGTAGGTGATGACACTGCAGTTTAGCTGCTGCAGCAGCGGCACCAAAAAAGAACGCAGGTAAGCGCCGGGGTTGCCCAGGAGAACGCGGAACCCGCAGCGGGCAATCTTGTCGCCGTCGACACTTTTGAGCAGCTCCCGGCGGTACAGTTCGGCCAGGTTGGGCAGGTGCAGCTCTTCCCCCACGGCGCTGCCGGGAGGGCGGTGGAAATCTTCGCGAAAGTAAAGCTGCTCAATCTTGCGCTCCAGGCTGCGGGACATGGGCAGCCCGTCCCCGTCAAAGAAAGAGATGCGGACAGCGTCGCTGCCGCCGGGGGAGAGGGAGACATGAATGCCGCCCCCGGCCGAAAGGTAGCACACAGCGCGGCGGGCCATGGGGAGAAGCAGCTCTCCCCCATTAAGGGCGCAGGCTCCAGTGGAAAGGAGCCCGGCTATAAGCGCTTCGCGGAGCATTTTCGAAGCACGGTGGCCGTCGCCGCTGACCAGAACCGGCCCATCCGGGGCAATGGAACCGTAAACCGCACCCAGCCGCACCGCCATTTCCGGGGTAATATTGCGGTTGATTTCCCCCTGGATGCCGTCGCGGCCGAAAAGGGTGCGCGACACTTTGCTGCCCCAGATCAAACTTTCGGTGAGGATGACGCCGTTCTCCACCACCTTGGAGGGCCACACCTTCACCTGGGGCTTGATCACTACGCCTTCCTGGATAATGCTGTTGTCCCCGATGACCGCCTCTTCGAAAACAGAGGAGCGGCTGTTTAGCTGGACGCCGTTGCAGAGGATACCGCCGCGCAGGGCTGCCCTTTTGCCGATATAGGCTCCCTCCCAGGTGAGGCCCCGCTTGACCGAGGCCCTTTCGTCGACCCGGGTATAGGAGCCGAGCACGGCCCCGTCTTTAACCTGGGCGCCGGCGCCGATGCTGCAGCCGGAGCCCAGGTAGACCGGAGGTTGAAGGATCGCCCGGGGATGCAGTTGCACCCCTTCTTCCAGCCAGATGCCCCGCTCTTGCTCGGTGGCGTTAAGGCGAAGACAGACCTTGCCCTCCAGCACCTGGCGGTGCGCCCGCAGGTATTCCCTGATATCGCCCACATCACACCAGAACCCGTCGAGGACGCAGCCGAAGAGAGGCTCTTTCTGCGCCAGCAGGCGGGGGAAGATATCTTTGCTGAAATCGACCATCTTGCCGGGCTCTACCAGGGAGAGCACCTCGGGCTCCAGAATGTAGATGCCCGTATTGACCGTATCGCTGAAAACTTCGCCCCAGCCGGGTTTCTCCAGGAAGCGATTAATGCGGCCGTCGGGGTCAATCATCACCACCCCGTACTCCAGCGGATTATCCACCGCTTTAAGGACCAGGGTGGCCATGGCCCCCCGGGCGCGGTGAAAGTAAAGGGCTTCATTTAAATCAAAATCGGTCAGGGCATCACCGCTGATCACGATGAAGGTTTCGTCCAAGAAGGAGGCCGCGTTTTTAACGCTGCCGGCCGTGCCCAGGGGCTCTTCTTCCACAAAGTAATGCAGATTAACCCCAAAGCTGTCGCCGCTGCCGAAGTGCTCCTTAATCTGTTCCGGCAGGTATTGCAGCGTTACGGCAATATCGCGCAAACCATGCAAGCGCAGCAGTTCCACGGTATATTCCATCAGCGGCCGGTTCATCACCGGCACCATCGGTTTAGGCTTGTCGCAGGTGAGGGGGCGCAGGCGGGAGCCTTCCCCCCCGGCCATAATCACCGCCTTCATAGCTGTTCACTCCCTTGTCAGGTTTTTGCCGCGACTGGGCCCAAGTTGGCCGGGCCGGTATCGTTCTGCTTCAGCCCCGGTGATAGCGCGAAGGCAGGGCCGGGACAGCCTCGCTTTTCTCTGCCGCGGGCACTCTGCCCGGGGAGGGATCCGCCGCGGCCCGGCCGGCCTCGCGACGCCACTTTCTTGCCTCCGGGGAGAAGACGATTTTCTGGTAGATCTCTTCATAGCGGCGGGCGATGGAGGGCCAGGCGAATTTTTCTTCCACGTCTTTTAAGCCCTGGCGGGAGAGGCGCAGCGCCAGGTCCCGGTTTTCCAGCAGCGTAATAATTTTACCCGCCAGGTCTCCGGCATTGCCGGGCTGGGCCCGCAACCCGTTGACCCCGTCCACCACGGTTTCGGTAAAGCCGCCGCTGTCGCCCACCACCACCGGCGTGCCCGTGGCCATGGCCTCCAGGGCCACCAGGCCGAAGGGTTCATAAAGGCTGGGAAAAGCGGCCACGTCGGCGTGGGCATAAAGCTGGTTGCGGGTAGCCTCGTCAATGTAGCCGGTGAAGGTGACCTGCCGGTCCAGGCCCAGGTGGATGGAAAGGCGGTGCAGCTCTTCCTCATAGGGCCCGGTGCCGGCGATAATGAGACGCACTGCGGGAAAACGGTCGCGGATCAGGGGCAGCGCTTCCAAAAGGGTCTGCACCCCTTTTTCCCGCACCAGGCGTCCGATGAAGAAAATAATCTTCTCTTCGGGAGCGGCGAAACGCTGCCGCACGAGGGCGTCGGGGCGATCCACCCGGAAGGCCGCCGGGCGGATGCCGTTGGGGATAATCTCGATCTTATCCGGAGGCAGGTTGAAGACCGCCTGCACCTCCTCCCGCATAAAGCGGCTGCAGCAGGTTACGATCCAGGCTTCATAGGTAAGCCACCATTCCACTTCGCCGATATAGCGCTGCTCGTCGGTATGAAGGCCGTTGTTGCGGCCGAATTCAGTGGCGTGGATGGTGGCGATAAGGGGTATGTGGTAGATATGCTTGAGCCCCCGCCCGGGATAAGCCACCAGCCAGTCATGGGCGTGGACCAGGTCAAAGGGGCGGTTGTTGCAAAGGGTTACCCCTTTTTCCAGCATGGCCAGGTTTAGCTGGTGCACCCAGGCGAAAAAATTTAGCGGGCGGCCGTGATAGGGAGCGACCCGGTGCACCCTGACGCCGTCCATGACCTCGTATTCCGGGAGGTTCTCATCCAGGGCAGTGATTACTTCAACCTCATTGCCTTCGCCGGCCAGGGCGCGGGAGATTTCAGCCACCGCGTGGGCCAGCCCCCCGATCACGCGGGGCGGATACTCCCAGGAAAGCATCAGAATACGCATCCTCAACACTCCTGCATCCATTGTTTTAGGTTGAAAAGCGAAAAAGCCTCAAATGAGGCTTTGTTTAGTATAACCAAAATAAACTAATCTATGGGGCCAGCATGTGACAATGGGGACGGGGCAATTTTGTCACATTCACTCTCTTTACCCTATTACCGCAACTACTCAAGGGGCGTAGTTGTAGTCACTCTATAAATAATTCTCCGGATCATATTCCGTCTCACACCCGGGCATAAACTACCACGGAAGTTCCTTCCGAGGACCGAGGCCGACCAGTTGTGACAAAATTGCCCCGTCCCCATTGTCACACAGCATGGTCTCGATATGCATGTCATTGCCGGTGGTGCGGATGATTACCGCGCCGTGCAGATCGTTGCGGTAGACGGCCACGCCCGCTTCGGCGAGGGCCTCCAGAGTAGAAGGGTGGGGATGGCCGAAGGAATTTACACCGACGGGGATGACGGCCACGCGGGGGTTGACCGCGCGGAGCAACTCCGGCAGGTTGTCCAGTTGGCCGCCGTGGTGGGGCACCTGGAAGACGTCTGCCTTAAGCATACTCCGGTTGAGGCGCAGCAGCTCCTGCACCGCTTCTTTTCTGATATCTCCGGTAAAAAGAAAACGCACACTACCATAGGCCAGGCGGAGGACCATAGAGCTATTATTCAGGTCATCGCCGCTCCCCCATACTGCCTTTTGCTGAGGATGCAGAATTTCCAGCTCCAGGCCGGAACTGCACGCCCACCGCTGCCCGGAATACCCTTTGGGTATGGGAATACCGAGGGCCTCGGCTTGCTTTAGGAGCTCCAGGTAGTATGGCGAATCACCGCCGGCAGGAGAGATCAGCAGCCGCGAAACGGGAATAGCACCGAGCAGCGGCAGCAGGCCGCCGAAATGATCTTCATGGGGGTGGGTGATGACAACAAGGTCAAGGCGGCGAATACCCTGGTGGCGCAGAAACGGCAGCAAAATTTGCTCCCCCACTTCCCCCGGATGGCCCTGGGAGGCAGAGATACCGCCGCCGTCTATAAGGATTGCGGCACCATCGGGGCACTGTACCAGCACTGATGCGCCCTGGCCCACATCAATAAAGGTAACGGTCAGATCATCGGATGCGGGAAAAATGATGCCTGAGTATACCAGAAGCAGAGCCAGCAAAAGCACTATTAGCATAAGGGAGGCCGGACGGGGTTTGAACCGCGAAAACAGGGCGGCAGTGAACATTTTTACCTGCTGAGTAAACGCAGGCGCGGTTGCACCCGGAACAGGCGAAGCCCGGGCCGCCTGGGAGCGCAGGCGGTAGTAAAACCACAGCCCGGCAGCAGGCAGAACGTAAAGCAAGGCCAGGGCGGCGGGGCCGGGCGGATAAACCGGTAGATAAAAGCCGGGGCGGGCGGACAGGCCGGTCAGCGCGAGCATAAACTCCAGCAAGGGCCGGGTGGCCCAGAACAGAGGCGCCGCCAGGGGCGGGGCCACAAGGTAAAGAACCGCTCCGGACAGGCCCAGCCCCGCCAGGGGAACCATCAGGGGCAGCAGCAAAAGATTGAAAAAAAGCGAGGCCAGGGGCAGGTGCATAAAATGGTAGGCGCACAGGGGCAGCACTCCCAACTGGGCGGATAGGGTTACGGCAGCAAGCGCACGCAAGAGCGCGGGTACGCGCAGCCGGGCCAGCACCGCTGTTACCGGGGGCGTGAGATAGATGATGGCCAGGGTGGCGGCATAGGAAAGCTGGAAGCCAGCGTTAAAAAGAAGCAGCGGGTTTACGGCCAGGGTGGCCAGGGTGGCCAGGGCTATGGCGGTAGGGATATCCCGCTCCCGGTCCAGGAGAACCGCTCCCAGGGCGAGAGAGAGCATTATCGCCGCACGCACGGCCGAGGGGCTCAGTCCGGTTAGATAAGTATAGCCAAAGATGATCAGGATGGCCAGAACCAGGGGTAAGCCGCCTCTTAAACCGAGGCGCCGCCACAGGCCCAGGATCAACGCCGCCACCAGCCCCACGTGCAATCCCGAAACGGCCATGAGGTGTCCCGTTCCGGACCTGGTAAAGTTACCCTGAATGGCGGTTGGAAGCCGGTGGCGCTGGCCAAACAGGATCGCGGTTAACAGCTCTGCAGGCGGCGAAGGCAGGTTGGCCTCGATACCTTCTACCATGCGGCCGCGCAGGGTCGCAGCCAAAGCGGGCAGCCGGCCGGGGTCGCCGGGGCCGAGGGAACTGACCTGGTAAGCCTTGGGATAAGCCAGGGCATCGACGCCCTGGCTGCGCAGGTAGAAACGATAATCAAAACCGCCGGGGTTGCGGCGCTCCTTCGGTTCAATAATGTTGGCCCGCAGGCGCAGCCGCTCGCCGAACCAGTAGCTTTCTTCCCGGTCTCCGTAAATTTTCACCAGGAGCGTGCCTTCCAGCGGGACGCGCCCCTCCTTTGTTTCCACCGCCTCAACCCGCAGGTGGTAGGCGCTATGGTCATCTAAATGCTGCGGCTCTTCCACCACCGTCCCCTCCACGGTGACAAAAGAGCCGGCATAATCAAGCAGCCCGCCGGGCGCGGGCGAAACAGCCGCAGCATAAGAAATCCCGCCGGCAACTGCGAACACCGCCAGCAGAACCGCTGGCGCGGCGCCAAGCCACCTGCGCCGCACCGCCCCCAGGCCCAATAACAGTACTAGCGCCGCCAGCCACAACGCCGGCCCGGGTTTCTCCAGCCAAAACCTGCCCAGGCCAATCCCGGCAACATAACTTACCGCTACCGCCACCAGCGGTCTTGACAAAAGAGCCACCTCACCAGGGAGCCAGATCATGATTTTAGACTCCCGAAACACTCACTGCACTTTTATAGCAAGCCCAGAAACCTACTCTATCGCAATTGAGTTTTAAATATCTATCTCTTTCTTTTTCAATCCATGGCTGATTACGTGTTAATGCGCAGGGGTATTCAAAATGTGCAGCCTGGCCATTATGGCTTCATCTTGGATCGCGGGAGAATGTTATGTTAACCTGTAAATTTTTTCGTTTATTGTTTACCTGGCATTATTCTACGACATAAGAGGGTAATCCTGCAATTATTTTAAAAAATTACTAAACCTATAATATGATTGACATTTTGGGATAGTAGTTAAAGAAAAGGCTGGCCCCAGGGTTACGCCCACACCTGGCGGAAGTAATTATAAAATTTATAGGGACCCAACGGTAGCGGCTTTCTTGCTCTGTCAAAAGTATTATTTAATAATTCGGGCGGTTCAGGAATAGTATGAATAAGGCGCGATTATGCTCCCTGCAGGGTAAAGGAGATTTTTAATGATCTGCTATTATCCCCGGGCTTCCCCAGGCAAACGGCTGATGGCAGCTCTGGTCGATACCCTGGTGGCAACGCTGCCGTTTATGGTTACTGCCACCCTGATCTTGTACCCATTGATCAAACTAATTACCGGTCCTGAACCTTCCTGGACGCATCGCTTCGGCACGGAAACAGTTATTGTCCTCTACACCGCCCTGCCGCTAAGCTTCTTCTGGTTTTGCTTTTACTCGTTACTGCGGGACAGTTTCGGCAAGGGGCAAAGCTGGGGCAAAAAAATATGCGGCCTGATGGTCATAAATCTGGCCAATCACCGGCCCTGCGATCAGAAAGGCTCTTTTGACCGCAATTACCTCGGTTTTTCACTGGCCCTTTTTGTGCCGGTGCTGCCGGTACTGTCCTTAATTGAACCCTTCTGTATCATCCTCAGTGAACAGGGCCTGCGCACCGGGGATCGCTGGGCCGGGACCCAGGTCATTAATTATCAAGACCGCAACTATTACACAGCGCCATGAATCGCTGCCTGCCGCAGAGAGCGGTGCCAATACTTATTTGCCGGAAATGCCCCTGCCCCCGGATTCCCTGTATTCTTTCTCTTCTTGAGCCAGTTGCAGCAGGGTATACGAGTTAAGCTCGGAGGTGATGGAATCTTTCAACCTGCACCAGACCGTGCGGGTAACGCAGGATTCCTGCCGGCCGCACATCTGCGGGTTGTCCACGCAGGGAACCGGGGTAATGGCGCCTTCCATGGTGGTAACAATATCATAAACTGTTATTTCAGCGGGAGGCCTGGCCAGAAAGTAACCACCCCGGCTGCCTTTCCGGGCATAAACCAGCCCCTTGGTGCGCAGCGGATGCATGATCTGTTCCAGGTACTTTTCGGACAGCGCCTGGCGCCGGGCGATTTCACTTAATTGCAGCGGACCCTGCTCATAGTGCAAGGCCAGTTCAATCATGGCCCGGATAGCATAGCGTGACTTTGTGGAAACCTGCATGGTCTTAAGCCCCCTGATATTTGACGCAATTTAACTACGCGATGTTATTTTGCCAGAGCTTAAGCAGATTTACTATAGGATTAGTTGATTATTAAGTTAATACATCGGTTCATATAACACCAAAATGCCTTTTTCCGATAAAGAATTTACCTGCTCTAATACACCCTGATCACCCAGGTCAATATAATTAAACCGGATATCAAGATACTCCAGGTTGGTAAAATTCGCCCATGGGATGGCGGTAAATTCTTTAATCTGATTCAGGTTCAAGTCCAATCGTTTTAATCCAGCCAGTTCACCCAGGGGAGTTAAATCTTCAATGGCATTATCAGCCAGATTTAGATCTTCCAGCTTGATTAAACCGCTTAAAGGAGTAAGATCTTTAATGGCATTGCTGCGTAGATTTAAAGAGCGCAAATTAACCGCATATTCCAGCCCGGTCAAGTCGGCAACACCTTTACCCAGCAGTTTAAGCTCCTCCAGGTGTTCCATATCCGTGGCGGTAATCTCCTCCTGTGGTTTCTCCAGGCGCTCCCGCACCGCTTGTTCAAGGTGCGGATCGGCGAAAGAAACCATCTCAACTTGCTCTGTCTCCTCAACTGGGCCTGGACTGCAACCGGCCATAAAAAAAAGTAGTCCTAAAAAAAGAATCAGCATGTAATTACCAGTTTTCACTTCGCCCACCCCACTTAAAATTAAGTACATGATTGAAAATAAATATCGGTTTTAATTTTCTACAGCATGACCACCAAACCTCTTTTACAAGCCTGTTGTGGTGCTTTATGATGCAACATTTTTCTAGACCGCTTTCAGTCAAAAACGGGCAAAGCAATAAAACATGGGCGCCCGAAGGCGCCCACAAGGAAAGTTGCTTAAATATAGGGTTTAACCGATCTTAGCGATTCGCCAGGATTTTACGCCGGATTAGTAAGCCGGCCGTTCCCAGCAGCAGCCCCAGCAAGACCAGGTAAGGCAGGTAGCCGAGGGTCTTGGGCAGCGGCTTATCATCCTTACCGGGGGAACCGGTGGAGTCCAGGCGGCCGAAGACGCCAAAGGTACTGAAAGAATCAACTTCAGCCCAGACGTAATCGGAGTCCGTATTCACACCCGAAGTCAGCAAATGCCAGCCACCGTCCACGTAATGGTAAAGCCTGAGCGAGCTTTCACTCATGCCCTTGGGCAGTGCAGCGGGATCGTAGCCGACCTCCATGTAGAGCATTACACCGGCAATCCCGTCACCTGGCTCAATGTCCAGGAAGATTCCGGCAGGTTTGCGTTCCGCAGGAGCGCCAAGGCCGGACTGCCCGTAAACCGAAGCCTCAAACACGCCGATGAAAGGCGAATCATCGGACAGTTTAAAATAGGTATTGAGGAAAGGTATAAACCCGCTGGCCGTATAAGGGGCGTTATTGCCTTCAGCCATTATCAGGTAACCTCCGTCAGCTATAGCCAGGATATCGGAGTAATCGGAAACCGGACCGTCTAAGACGATGCCTGTGCCCAGTGCCTGCACGGTGTAGTAGTAAAGACCGCCATAGGGTATGTGCAAATCATCACCATCATAGCTGGTGGAATCCGAGTAATAGGTAAACGTCCCTGTTGGTGTATAGAGAACAATCTTGTAGTTTGTAGCACCATCCACGGCGGGCCAGGCCGGTTTAACGTTATTTACATCCCAGGCCGGTTTTCCAACCTGGTCAAGGGTCCTGGAAACCGCTGCGGGAGAGGCGACAGACGCCGGACCATCCAGGAAGAGGCCTTGGCCTTTGGCGGTAACCCTGACAGTATAAGATCCTTCTCCAGCGGCCTTGATTTCATTGAGGAAACTTACGCCGGTAGTTCCGCTCAACGCGGTTTTGGGGCTGCCGAGGGCCACTGAGTCTTTGTAAAGCTGAACCGAATAACTGGAGGCGTTAGGCACATCGGTCCAGGTAGCAACCCCGTCCAGGCCTAAGTTCGGCTGGCCAACCTGGGCCAGGACAGTCACGGTTTGCGCGTTAGATTCGCCGGCTGCTCTGTCCAGGAAGAGGCTGGCCGGGTTCTTCGCGGTCACCTTGATCGTGTAATCTCCAGCCTGTTCACGCATTTTGTCAAGATAATTGTAATTGGTGCCGGTGTAATTGGACTGCAGTGTTCCGGCAACCAGGATGCCGTTGCGATAAAGGCCCACTTCATATTGCGCCGCATTAGGCACGGCGGCCCAGGAAGCGATGCCGGTATCACCGAGATTCACCACCGGGGTGGCCAGGGTTGTTACCGTCCGGGTCCCGGATTGAGCCACCGCGCTTGGGTCAAACAGCGGGTCGGTGCTGAAGGCCTGCACGGTGACATAATAGGTCCCTTCGCCTTCGCTGCGCATGGCCTGG
>ERZ795060.1805-NODE-1805-length-23702-cov-7.557069_pt1 | contig 23702 bp, 21 predicted proteins | sample MGYA00375144_ERZ795060 | MGnify/ENA primary metagenome ERZ795060 (study PRJEB30189, sample SAMN05720157) | activated sludge metagenome | isolation source: anaerobic digester from wastewater treatment plant | place: Japan | collected 2015-05-15 ...
CCTTAATTTAAAGGCGTTTCTGTCCTCTCTGGGATTGATAGGAAAAATGGGAAATTGCGAAAAGTCTCACAATTTCTTCCCCTCCTGTGTTCAGCAAGCACCCCGAAATGCTTTTTGATTCTTACAAGACCGTTTTCCCTTTTGATTTCGACAGTTTTCTTCGAATTTCGAACTTCGTATTTCGAATTTGTTCAAAATTGCAGCTTTGTTTTCATAATTTCAGCGTCAAATGAGTTAAAAACCAGTTGAACCCCGACAAAAGTCAGGTATAATCGATGGATAAAGCAGTGTTTTTGCGGAGGTTAGGTAAAACCGGAAATGGGTGCATTGAATCGATTTCGTTTTATAGCCGGCATCGCTGTGGGGATAGCCGCAGCGATACTCTTGTTCCGCGGTCCTCTTGAGCCCCTTGCCGTTCGTGCCGGCGAAGCCCCGACCGCCTCCACAATTCTGGCCGTACCCGTTCAAATCAGCCGGGAAAATCAGGGCATTGCTCTCATCGATACACGAAACCGCACCATCTGGGTGTATGAATTTTTCGACCGGCAGACCGGTTTCAAGCAGATTCGGCTGATGGCCGCCCGCTCCTGGGAATATGACCGGCTTCTGACCGAATGGAACAGCGCCGACCCGACCCCGCAGCAGATTCGAAGCGTCCTTGAAAATATCCACCAAAAACAGATGCTCGAAGCGATTCAGCCCACTCCGCCCGAAACCGAAAAGAAAAATCAATCCCAAACGGAACTTATTCAATAAGACAGGAAATCAATTATGGCAGGCAAATATTACACCCTTCAGGAAGTCATGGAAAAACTCGGCAAGAGCGAAGAGCAGGTCAAAGCTCTCGTCAAAGAAGGCACACTCCGCCAATATCTCGATAAGGGCCAGCCCCTCTTTGACCAAACGCAGGTCGATGCGCTGGCCGCCGACCAGCAGGGTCTGCTGGACCTGACCGCCGCCGGAACGGATTTTGACCTGAAGCTGGAGGAAACCGCCGAAATCAAACTCATGCCCGATGAAGAGGAAACCCCCGAAACCCCAAAGAAGGAAAGCGAAGGCGGGTTCGGTTTGAGTATGGCCGGGGAAGAAAACCTCAGCTCCGAAGACACGCGGGCAACCTCGATGGGCATCAATGTCCTGGACGAAAGCGACGAGGGCTACAAGCTGGCCGCCGATACCAAAGGAGAAACCCGTGCCGGCGAGCTGGAAGAAATCGAAAGTTTGGATGCTGATGCGAACCTCGAAAGCGTCGGCAGCGGCTCCGGCCTTCTGGACCTGTCCCTGCAGGCGGATGACACCTCATTAGGGGCGGTGCTGGATGACATCCTGCCTGCCGCAGCGGAAGGTGTTTCCGCTGAAGCGCCGGCGGCTGAAGAACCGCTGAAACTGGCGGAAGAGGCCCCTCTCGAGGAAGTGCCGGAAGAACCCAAAGCACCGCAGGCAGTCTCTGCTGCTGAGCCGACTGGGCTTGAAGCTGCACCGGTTGAAGCAGGGCCAGCCGCACAACTGGTGGCATTGGCTCCCGTCGACCCGGCAACGGCCGCCTACGGCCTGGCGATGCTGGTGCCCTTCGCTTCCCTGATTATCGCCGCCATCGCACTCGGCGCAGGACTTCGCCAAATCCGACCCGGTCTGCTCAATCTCCTGGCCGGTTCCCAATTAATGGGAATTTCTATGGCTTGGTGGATTGCAGGCGGTCTTTTCATTTTGATGCTGCTTTTGCTGGCTGTTTTCAATTCCCTCCTCTCTGAAAAACAGCCCAAGCCGGCAGGTGCTTATCAAAAACCCAAAAAAGAAAAAGCCCCAAAACCAGAGAAAAAAAAGAAAAAATAAATTGGTTTCTCCCCTTCAAACCGATAAAAAATGAAGGCATAATTGGATCGATATCCAAATCAAAGGCAATTTATTTTGATTTGGATAGAAAATAGGGAGTTTTATGGAGCAAGAAAGGGACTGAAAATGAACACCGGTAAAACGATTTTCTTCGTTGTTTTGGGATTTACAGCAATGATTGCTCTTTCCGGATGCTGTCAGCAGGGAATGGATGAGCTGCGAGCGCAAAATCGTCTCCAGCAGGAACGTATCTCCAGTCTGGAAAATGAATTAACTCAGTGCAGCATCAACCTTGAACAATGCCAGAAAGAAAAAGAAACACTGGCCGGACAAGGCAGTGCCGACCTCCAGGCCAAAAACGCACTCATCTCCGCCCTCGAGGCCGATCTGGAAAAGAAGAAAGCCCTGATTGCTCAGATGCAGGCCCAGCTGCTCCAAAGCGGTGCCCCTCTGCCGCCGGAACTCAATATGCGGCTGCAGGAATTCGCCAAAACCAGCGACATGATTACCTTCGATGAAAGCACCGGCATGCTCAAATTCAAGAGCGACCTGCTCTTTGACCTCGGCAGCGATCAAGTCGCCGCCTCCGCCATGGAATCCCTCAAACAGTTGGCCGCAATTATGAAATCCCCGGAAGCCAATGCTTTCGATATGGTCATTGTCGGCCACACGGATGATGTTCCGATTAAGAAACCCAGCACGCTGCAAGCTCACCCGACAAACTGGCATCTGTCGGTTCATCGTGCCATTTCTGTTTTAAATGCTTTAACCACCGCCGGTATTTCTCCGGAAAGAATGGCCGTAAAGGGGTACGGCGAATATCGTCCCGTTGAACCCAATAAACCCAACAAAGGCGGCAATGCGGCCAATCGTCGGGTGGAGATTTACATTGTCCCGAGCACTCGGTAGCCGCAGAGCTGACGGATAAAAACCTTGTATGCCGGAAAGGACTCTGATCATCCTCAAACCCGATGCCGTCCATCGGCATAAAATCGGGCAAATTATTCAGCGATTTGAGGAAAAGGGCCTTAAGCTCGTTGCGGCCAAGTTTATGAAGATTCCCGAATCGCTGGCACGGAAACATTACGCGGTTCACGAAGGCAAACCTTTCTTCGAAGGTGTAGTCAAATACCTTTCGTCTTCGCCTGTTTTGATTATGGTCTGGCAGGCCGAAGGGGTTATCCAGATGGCCCGAAAACTGATGGGGGCCACTTTCGGCTATGAAGCCGAACCGGGAACTATTCGCGGAGATTTCGGCTGCAGCCGCGGGTATAATCTCATTCACGGTTCCGACAGCCCAGCTTCAGCGGAATATGAAATCAACCTTTACTTCAAACCTGAAGAAATCTTCGATTATCCGCTCGCCGATGAGCCCTACCTTTACGGAAGAAATGATTAAATTTCCTCAACAAAACTCTCCATTTTGACAAAAAAACGGAAAAATTAAACTGCCTCTTGCCAATTTTCCGATTATGTGTCAAAATGAGGGAAATTATAATTTAGCTTTTTGTTTATTATATTTTGTCGACTTTTATTATTTTGAAAAAAGTCATTATTGTTTCATAACAAGGCGGGGGTTTATCATTTTCCTGTTTTTTATAGGGAAAAAGTATTTTCTTTTCAAAAATACTTGCAGGGTTTTTGTTTCTTAAAACAGTCATTCTGACAAAAATCATGTTTTAGAACAAAACCTATCTCCTATTAGATATTCGGAGAAAAAAATGAACATTCGTAACGGTTTTCTTCTCTTTTTCTGCGGATTGTCTTTGTCCTTTGGTGCAGCTCCTCAGGTTTTTTCCATTAACCCTCACCTTTTTTCGAAAAGCGATGAACCGCTTGAGATTGCCGCCTGTGCAGACAACCAACCCAACCAAGTCCTCTTGCAATGGGCCTCTTCCCTCGAACAAGGTACAGAAGAAATGACCTGGGAGCCGAATGGGGAATGCTGGAAAGCTTGTCTGAGTGCAAAACAGACCCGGGGAGAAGAAATCCGGTACCAAATTCTGGCCCATTATGACGGAAACACGCTTGTCCAAAGCCCTGAATACATCGTGTCTCTGTACTCCGAGACAATCCCATTGGTTCCCAAAGCCATGGCCGTTCAAGCGAAAATTCTGGTTCAACACAAATGGAACGAGAATCCGGATGCCTTTTCTCTTCTCGAGAGCCCCGACGGGACAGTCATCGGCCCTGCTGCGATCGTATGCAGAAAAAATCAGGTCCACGTCCTCGACACAGCCAAGGGTCGAATCCTAACATATGACCTTCATGGACGACGGCAAAAACAAATTCTGCTTCCAACCTCCTCCGCCTCTGATTTGGTTATTGACCCAAATGATAATTCTTTTTTGGTTATTTCTCAGGCGGAGGACCGTGTCCACCGGCTTCGTCCGGGCCGCCCGATTCGAACCCAACCGCTCCACGTCCGCAGGCAGCTGGCCTATCCGGCTCAGTTCCGATACGACCCCTCATCAGAAACCCTGATGGCCAAGGACGGGGCTCGGCAAAACAGATGGGCCGGGGTTCTGCGGCGGAATCAGAATATATTCCGCCAATCCGGCGATATTTCCCCAACTCAATCAGATGTGCTGGCTGAAACAGCAGAAGGCGGAATCCTTGTAAAAAGCCCTCGTTATAAATCCATTTACTCCGTCTCGTTCGAACAGCCGGTTCGCTGCATCGAGGAAACCCTCGAAGACAAAAACGGGGTGATTTGGCTTTTATTTACCCTTGAAGGAGACTATCGAATTCGCCGGCTGTGCCGAATCGACCTCGAAAAACAAACCGCTCAAACAGCCCAGATTGATGTATGGTTCTCCTTCGAGGCAGCACGCCGAATGGATTTGACCGACCAAGGGGTTGTCCTCCTTGCCGGAGATAATCAGGAAGGACGAATCATACTCTTCGAGTACCAGGGAGAACTGCCGTGATGAAAAACCGCCGAACCTCCATCCATTTTGCCTTTTGGATTGTCTGCATCCTGTTCCTCGTCCCCGCCGCCCAGGCTGCTTATGACCCGCAATGGTCCAGGAGCCAGTGCGGGGAATATTCCGCCAACGGTCTGAAAGAACGATACGTTTACGGAGCCAATAAGGGATGGATCAATAATGACGTCTGGGATGATTCGTCCGTGGAAGGTGTGGACTGTGCATCGTACGTCTGCCGTTGCCTGGCTTTGCCGGAGTATGCAGCCGAAAACAAGGCCGCTCCTTACCCTTATACAACGGATAAACTCTATGCCGGCGTTCCCAACACCGTTCAGGTCGAAAGCATCAACAACCTCAAACAATGGGACCTCTGGGTCTATGTGAGCGGCACCAGCAAACACACCGGCCTCTTCAAACAGTACAGCGGCTCCTATATCATCACTCGAGAAGCCCGAAATGCAGCCAGCGGTATTGTCGAGGGCAAATACAGCAAACAGTATTTAATTGACAAAGGAGCCCGTTTTTGGAGAAGGGCCAATTGGGCTTCCCTGGTTCAGCTGCCGACCGTTCAAACCTCCCCCGGCGGCCAAAATTACCGCTTCATCAGCCGTTTTAAGCGGCATCATTACCGACGATGGCGGCGGAACCATCGACCAATACGGTTTCAGTTGGGGTACAACAGCCGACTGTTCCGACGGCTGGCTGAGCGCGTCCGCCCTTTCCGAAAACGGCTTCAGCGTCACGCTAAGCAGTTTGAACTATTCCACCCTTTATTACTTCAAAGCCCGAGTGCATAACAGTGCCGGCTGGGCCGAAGGTTCTGTCCTGAGTTTCCGAACGGATGTGAGCCCGAACACCCCGGCTGTCATTGTGGACAACGGAGCCGCCGGCACCTCCTTCACAGGAACCTGGAGCACCTCCAGCGCCGCTGACCCCTATGGAAGCAGCAGTCTCTGGGCTCGCGACGGCGCTACATACACCTGGTCCTTCACACCGCCCTCCCCCGGCTTCTATGATGTTTCGATGTGGTGGACCCAGATGTCCTCCCGCTCCGCCTCTGTTCCCGTACAAATTGAATACTCTGACGGCATCTTTGAAACAACGGTAAATCAGCAAACCAACGGTGGACAATGGAACTCTCTCGGCCAATTCTACTTCGACTCCGCCGGTTCCGTCACAATCACAGCCCTCGGCACTTACCCCGTCAGCACCTGTGCCGATGCCGTCCGGTTCGCTCTCATTAAGACCAATCAGCGGCCGACAGCGCAAATTCTCTCTATCGAACCGCAAATTCTTGAAAAAGGACGTTATATAACCTTTAGCGGAAAAGGACTCGATGATGGTTCTGTCGGTGCCTATGAATGGACTTCCAGTCTTGATGGGGTCTTTGGCACCGGTCCAACCGTCCTGATTTCAACATTGTCGCAGGGAACACACCTCATCACTCTTCGCGTCTGCGATGATATGGGCATATGGTCTCTTCCCGCAGAAAAAACCATCACCATTACAGCCCCCGCCTCGGAAGTGATTGTGGACAACGGGGCCGCCGGCACTTCCTTTACGGGAACCTGGAGCATTTCCAGTGCCCCCGCACCCTATGGAAGCAGCAGTCTTTGGGCTCGCAACGGCGCCACATACACCTGGTCCTTTACACCGCCCTCCCCCGGCTTCTATGATGTTTCGATGTGGTGGACCCAGATGTCCTCCCGCTCCGCCTCTGTTCCCGTACAAATTGAATACTCTGACGGCATCTTTGAAACAACGGTAAATCAGCAAACCAACGGTGGACAATGGAATTCCCTCGGCCAATTCTACTTCGACTCCGCCGGCTCCGTCACGATCACAGCCCTCGGTTCTTACCCCGTCAGCACCTGTGCCGATGCCGTCCGGTTTACCCTCATCGAAACCAATCTGAGACCTACCGCTCAAATTCTGTCAATCCTTCCGCAAACTCCCCAGGAAGGACAATCCGTTACCCTGTCCGGCCAGGGAATTGATGACGGTCAAATCACTGCATTCGAATGGACTTCAGACATAGACGGCCAGTTGGGAACAACCTCCGTTTTGACCGTCTCGACCCTTTCGGAAGGCACTCACACGCTTTCGTTTCGGGTCTGCGACAATCGGGGGATCTGGTCAGAACCGGTCGAACAGACCGTTACCGTTCTTCATGCCGCAGAAGAAATCATTATCGACAATGGAGAGCCCGGCACCTCTTCTACCGGAACCTGGGCCGTCTCCGGAGGTCTCAATCCATACGGAGCTGACAGTCTCTGGGCACGCTACAATGCAGCATACACATGGTCTTTCCAGCCGCAGCAGGGAGGATTGTATGATGTCTTCTTATGGTGGACTGAATTTTCTTCTCGCGGGTATTCTATTCCGGTTCTTGTCACTCACCAAGGCGGAACAACCACTTTATATATCAATCAGCAGACAGGCGGCGGGGAATGGAATTGGATTGGAACATTTCCAATGGAAGCAGGTGAAACGTACACCGTGCAGATTAGAACCCCCAATGACAACTCTACAGCGTGCGCGGACGCTGTTCGAATCATCCGACAATGAAAGTCCACAACTATCTTTTTTCTTTTTAACAAAGCTCCTCACAAGGGTTTCAATTGACAGAACCCTTCGAATCCTTTAAAAAAGGTTCAAACAGAATTTTTTTGTAGCCGGCCGCTGGAAAGGATTTCTTTCTATGCTGGAGGAGTGACCGAGTGGCTTAAGGTGGCGGTCTTGAAAACCGCTGTGCCGAAAGGCACCGGGGGTTCGAATCCCTCCTCCTCCGTTTTATCCTAGTTCGAAATATCCGCCTTGCTCATCCCTTTGATAAGCAGGAATCTTATCTATCCGGCGGCCCGAACTTCGGACTCGCCATGAAGCCGCGGGTCGGGACACTTCAGCCGGACGAAACAATTCTCTGAGCTTCTGTCCATTGAACACCGAATCCTTAGTAAGGGGGATACGATGTTCCATGGCCATCCCAAGAATCTTCATCTTCTATGTTGACAGGGGCTTAAAAAGAGGATTATAATCCTTTTTTCGGGAACTACCACCCGAAAAGAGGGGAAAACAACTCCAGTTTAACCGCTGGGAAAAAAGAACTTTTGGTATCTGTCGGGAGCAGTTGAATGCCTGAAGGTCAGCCGTTAGATACGCATATTGTAAAACTGAAAAATCCGCCTCAAATCGAGAAACTTTTTAAAGCGGCCATCAAGGCCGATGCCAGCGACCTTCACCTGAAGGTCGGTATGCCCCCCAAAATGCGGATTCACAGCAAGCTGAAAAACACCACCGGCCAGCCCCTCACCGAAGAGGAAATTGAAGAGCTGATTTTCGAGATTATGAGCGATGAGCAGAAAAAGTATTTTCTCGAACACGGCTCTCTCGATTTTGCCTATCAGGTGGGGGAACTGGACCGTTTTCGAATCAATGCCTTTCGTCAGCGCGGTTATGTGAGCGTCGTGGCCCGGCGCATCAGCGGCAGAATCCCTCCTTTTGAAACCCTTCACCTGCCGCCAATCGTCGAAAAAATCGCCGACAACCACGACGGCCTGATTCTTGTGACCGGTCCGACCGGATGCGGAAAAACCTCTACCATTGCTTCCATGATTGACCACATCAACCGCACGCGGTCTGAACACATCATCACCATTGAAGACCCCATCGAATTCCTTCACGTAGATAAAAAATCCATCGTTTCGCAGCGGGAAATCGGTATTGATGTACTCAACTGGACGGATGCGCTCCGAACCCTGATGCGTCAGGACCCGGATGTCGTGGTGATCGGCGAAATGCGGGACCAGCAGACCGTCACCGCAGCGATGCGGGCCGCCGAAACAGGCCATTTGGTTTTCGGAACAATGCACGCCAACAATGCACCGCAGACGATTCAGCGGCTTCTGGATATGTTCCCTCAGGAAGAGCGGGACTTAATCCGCCAGACGTTTGCCCTGACGATGCGGGCAATTATCAGCCAGCAGCTTCTGCCCGGCATTCGACCGGACGTCCCGCGGATTCCCGCCGTCGAAATCCTTATCAACACACCGGTGGTTCGCAAACTTATCAGCGAATCCCGCGAAGGTGATTTGTCCAGCGTGATTCGGGCTTCGACCGGTGAAGGGATGCTGGACTTTACGGAAAGTCTGCGGCGTCTGGTCGAAGAAGAATATATCGACTTGAGAGTGGCCGAACAATACGCACCCAATGTCGAAGAACTCAAGATGGCCCTGAAAGGAATCCGCTCCTCCACAGGCGGAATACTCTAAAAATCAAAAAGGTGAGGAAACTTCATGGCGGATATGCTTGCAGCGACGGTCACATACGGCGGATACATCAATCTGTTCAAGTTTCTGCTTATCCTGGCGGCGTTTTTCGGCTGGCTTCCACTGGCCAACTGGATTTATGAAGATTCCCAGGCCGTCGGAACCAACAAAAATCCCTGGACGCTCGCCATTGCCCTCGTCGGCTCCCTCGGACTGCTGCTCTGGCTGCTGATTCCCATCTACATCATCGGACTGCTGATTTTCATCATCGCCATCGGCGGCGTTTCGATGGCCTATGTGATTCACCGAAACGCCCTCGTGGCCGACTTTGAAAAGGTTCTGACCGCCGACCACTTCCGCAACCTGTTCGTCAACGCGGAAAAAAAACTTCAAAAGGCCTCCCGGGGATTATCCTTCATCACGGCCAACGGAAACGAAGTGCCGCTTCCCCAACCGAAAACCACAGAGGCCTACGGCTTTGTGACAACCTGTGAAATTCTCGACGACGCCATCTGGCGAAGAGCCAGTCAGGTCTTTTTTAACCCGCAAAAGGACAATTACGAAGTCACCTACATTATCGACGGGGTTCCCGGCAAACAGCAGCCGCGCACGCGGGAGGAAATGGATTATTTCATCTACTATCTGAAACATCTGGCGGCGCTGGAAGTGGAAGAAAAACGCAAACCTCAGCAGGGGCGGTTTAAGGTTGTGGTCAAAGGGGACCAGCTGCATCCAATCAAGTGGGAAGTCAATACCGCCGGCTCCACAGCGGGCGAACAGGTCAAACTGACGCGTCTGGATGAAAACACCGTCAAAAAGGTGACCGAACTGGGACTCAATGACAACCAAATCGCTTCCATCGAATCGCTCAAGAGTGAAACCAAGGGGCTGGTGCTGATTTCCGGCCCTGCCGGCAGCGGTCGAACCACAACCCTGTATGCCCTGCTCCGCAGTCATGACCCGTTTATGTACAACATCAACACCCTCGAAAAAACCCCCTTGACCGAACTGCCCAACATCACACAGAATATTTTTACGCTCAGCGACACCGGCACCACCAGTTATTCCCGCAAACTTCAGAGTATTCTGCGAAAAGGTCCTGACATCATCGGCGTGGAAGACTGCGAAGATGCCCAGTGCGCCCAGCTGCTGTGCGCGGCTGTGAAAGACTCTCGAATGGTCTATGCCGTCATGGAAGCCGCCAGTGTCAGCCAGACCCTCGAAAAATGGATTAAATTAGTCGGCGACAAAGAAGCGGCGATTGACTGCCTGACAGCCGTCATCAATCAGCGGCTTGTGCGAATGCTCTGCGACCAGTGCCGCGTGGCTTATAAACCCAATCCGGCCCTCTTCAAAAAATTCAATATTCCGGCCAATGATGTGGATATGTTCTATCGGCCCGGAGAAATCGAGTACGACAAACGGGGCAAACCGATTATCTGCGAAAAATGCCAGGGCACCGGCTATTACGGCCGCACCGGACTCTTTGAGACCATTCGTTTTACGCCGGATTTGGCCCGCGCCCTCAAGCAGGCCAATACTCAGCAGGAAATGATTGCTGCTCTGCGGAAGGCAGGCATGCTGTATATGCAGGAACAGTCGATCAAAAAGGTGTCGATGGGAATTACCTCCATCAACGAGGTGATTCGAAACTTCAGCACGAAAAATACCTGAGCAATTTGAAATCACGGAATCCACTTTATGCTGCCGACAATCTTGGTCTTAATCATCATCGTTGCAGGGGTACTTTACTTTTACTTCAAGTGCAATTTGATTACGGCCATGACTAATCTGCTGGCCGCTGTGATGGGATGTATTCTCGCTTTTTCCTATTATGAACAGCTGGCGGGCCTGCTGGTTTCCGAAAAATGGGCTGTTTCCTGGATTCAAAGTGCCGCTTTTCTTCTGATTTTCTTCTTTGGGTTTCTGTTTATTCGTGTTTTGTCGGGTTTTCTGGCCAAAAGCGACTTTGACCTCGGCCGCCCTGTCAAGCTGATGGTTACAATTCCCTTCGGCATTTTGACAGGCCTATTTGTTTCGGGTGTGCTTCTGATTGCCGTCGCGCTCTCCCCCCTGCCCCCCAAAACCTTCTACTGCCGGTATCCGGTCTCCCAGCCCCTCCATTTGGGAATCAATTATCCCCCAATTATCAATGCCGACGGCTTTACAACCGCCTTTTATTCCTGGGTCAGCCGGGGGGCCTTAAGCTCGAGCAAAAGCTTTGCCGTTCTGCACAGTCATTACCTGACCCGGCTGCACTTAAACCGGTACGCACTCGGGCAGGGTATCCCGGCGGTTTGTTCTCCGAAGGCCATTAAACTGCCCTTGGGCAATGTCCAGCCCGTGCGGCTTCGGGATTTTCCCGACCAGCCCCGGATGGCCGTGATCCGACTGGGCATCTCCGGCAATCCCATCCCCAAAGGCGGAGCCGAACAGGAGGACAAAATCTCTTTTATCCCAGCTCAGATTGCCCTGCTCATAAAGGAAAATGATCAGGCCGGCCATTTGCTCGGTTCAGCGGGGGTTATCTATCCGAGCGGCATCCTCCAAAATAACCAGCTCCATTCCCTGAATCTTCACGAACCGATTGTCGCTGAGGTGAAAAATCTCGGAACAGACCGAACATTGTGGCTGGATATTGTCTTTCAGCTGCCCCCCGAAAGGCGGCCGGTGCTGCTGGCCTTCAAACAAAACGCTATTCTCGAACTGCCCAAACCGGTTCCCAGCAGTGACGAAGTGGAAAAGGCATTAGGTGCTCTGTGAAGGAAAAACAATTCCGGACCTGAATTGTCCTAAGATGCTCATTCTCTCCGCTCCCTTTCCCACGCTTTAAAAAAGAACAGGAGGGCAGCTGACCGATTTCTACTGCCCTCCTGAAGAAGACCTTTGTTAAAAGATCCCCCTACTCAGGCACAGAGGGCCGTTTCCTCCAGGTCTATTTCCATCAGGTGTTCCAGGTAAAGATCCAAATCTTCTTTGGAAAACTGGGCCAAAAACTCCGGCTTGGCAGACTTGTTGATTTCGAGGATACAATCAATGATTTCCCGTTTACTCATACTGCAAATCTCCCTATCTTCAGGCCGTTTTTACTTCCGTGTATAATTTCGTTTATCGGAAGAAGCCCCGTTTTTTCTTGAATTGTCGGCAAGATTCAAAGATTGCGGCAGTTTTTCAAAGCAGATACAATATCTGTCCGCGGACGACAGACAACTACAGGATATAGAAAAGCTGAACTGATTGGATTTCTTCGTCAGAAGAAACGTCCAATAAAATCTGTTTTCCGCCTTCAAACAGTCATACAAAAAAAAGAAAAAAATTTTGTTTTTTGCTGATTTGCTGAATTGGATTGAAAGAACTGACTCAAAATCTCTACAACCGACGCCAAAACCGAACCGGTCAGAAGCTGAAACTCTGGCGGTACGCCGGACTTTTGCTGACCTATCGGTGTTCTGCTGCCTGCCGGTTCTGTTCCTATTTTTGCAGTCCACGCTCCGGAGGCCTAATGCCGTATGAAATCGCCCTCCAGGCGTGGGATTCTCTGGTCAAACTAGCCGGACCTGCCGCCCACATCCATATTACAGGCGGAGAACCCTTCCTCTATTTTGACCATCTGGCCGGATTGCTCGAAGAGGCCGCTGCAAGGAATTACCCCCCGTTGAACTCTCTTGAAACGAACGGTTTTTGGGCCCAAAATCAGGCCGAAGCCCGAGAAAAACTCCATTTTCTTCACAAAATCGAGCTTCAGGAGCTCGCTGTCAGTTTTGACCCCTTCCATGCCGAATTCGTTCCTCTCGAAGCCGTTCGCACCCTTCAAACCCTCGCTCAGGAGATTCTGGGCCCTCATCGAGTCAAAGTCCGCTGGGGAAAATACCTCGAAAACTGCCCCCCCATTGAGGTCTTTTTAGACCCCAAAAACAGAACGGTTCTTCAAAAAATGCTCGAGGAGGACCGCTGCCGGTTTACAGGCAGGGCTGCCGAATCCATCGGGCCTCTGGCGGCCAAGTTTCCGCTTGAGACAATCGAGCAGCAATCCTGCCAAAATGCCTTCCTGAACGCTCGCGGAGTCCACATCGACCCGTTCGGAAACGTCTTCTGCGGGCAATGCAGCGGCATTATTTTGGGAAATCTTTACCAAAAACCGCTCGAACTGTTGTGGGAAACGTTTGATCCTCCCGGACTTCCTTTTTGGAATCAGCTGTTCGAGTCCGGCCCGGCAGGTCTCCTCCCGCAGGCCGTTGCGGACGGGTATCAGCCGACCCGGTTTTATGCCTCCAAATGCCATTTGTGTACGGACATCCGAAGGTTTTTTTTGACAAGGGAAGTTTTTTGTCGATAATTGGACCGGAAGAGTGCTATGGGATAAAGAGATGCTGAAGGATGGAAGCGTGATTTTATCCGACGAGGTCCGGCTTGGCTGACAACGAAGCAACCAGTTTTGATACACTTTTCGGACGCATGGCGGTCGAGCAGAAGCTCTGCACGGAAGAGGAATTAAAAGAGTGCAAAAAGGAGCTGCAGGCTCGAGCCGCCGGCAGCAATCCGGTCACCCTGGAGCGGCTTATGGTCGAAAAACAGGTCTTAACCCCCTCACAGGCCGCTCGCCTGAAGGGTTCCATCCGGGAAAGTCGGGATGTCTCCACCCAAATTCCGGGGTATCGGGTACTGGGCAAACTCGGTTCCGGGGCGATGGCTGTTGTGTATAAGGCCAAGCAGCTTTCCTTAGACCGAACCGTAGCCATTAAGGTATTGCCGAAAAAGTTTGTCCAGAAAAGCGACTATGTCGAGCGATTCTATAAAGAAGGCCGGATTGCCGCCAAATTGAACCACAACAACATCGTTCAGGCCATCGACGTAGGGGAAGTCGGCGGCCTGTATTATTTTGTCATGGAGTATGTGGAGGGAAAAACCCTCTACGATGACCTGTCCAAAGGAAAGATTTTCAGCGAAAAAGAGGCCCTCGATATTATCATTCAGCTGGCCAACGCCTTAGCCCATGCCCACGCCCAGGGGCTTATCCACCGCGATGTCAAACCCAAGAATATTATGATTAACAAGGAAGGCATCGTGAAACTGGCGGATATGGGCTTGGCCCGTGAGGCCTCCGACATCAAGGCCGCCAAACACGAACAGGGCAAGGCCTTCGGAACTCCCTATTACATTGCCCCCGAACAGATTCGCGGCGAGCTGGACATCGACGGTCGGGCGGATATCTATGCCTTAGGGGCTACGCTCTATCATATGGTCACCGGCCGTGTACCCTTTGACGCCTCCAGTCCTTCGGAAGTAATGCGAAAACATCTGAAAGAACCTCTTGTACCGCCGGATCATATCAACACATCCCTGTCGGCCGGCATCTCCGAAGTGATTGAAGTGATGATGGCCAAGAACAAAGAGGACCGCTACAAAAATATGGAGGAGCTGCTCATTGACCTCCAGGCCGTCCGGGACGGCAACCCCCCCGTCATCGCCCGCCAGAGGTTCAACATGGAGGCCCTGGAAAAACTCGAAGACGGCGTCGAGGTCAATCACCGGGATGAAACCCAAAAAGTCTATAACGATGCACTCCTCGCCAAATACAAGGTAGCCGTTGTCGCCTTAATCGCACTCAGTGCTGTTCTGTTTTTGATTGTGCTCTTTCTGGCATTCCAGTTGAAAAATAAAAGTGAGTCGTACGATTCCATGACGTACGGGCAGGCCTCTTTTTCGTCATGTCCAGAAATCCCGTCCAAACCCGCCTGAGTATTCTGAACGCCGCGGGCAATCTTTTCAGCCGGCACGGCTACTGCGCCACATCTCTCGACGATATTCTGAATGCGGCAGGAATTACCAAAGGAGCTTTTTATCACTATTTCAAAAGCAAAGAAGAGATTTGTTCGGTTCTGCTTGAACAAGCCCTCGAATGCACCCGTCGAATGTTTTTATCTTTCGCAGAAACCAATCCGTATGAAGCGTTCGAACACTGGACGAACCGCATCCTCGACACCGGCAGCGAAGAAGGCCGTGCCTTCCGGCTGGTTTTGCGTCTTTCCGATGAACTGACCGTCTTCCGCAGCCCCATTCCGGACCGGCTGAATCAGTTCTGGAACGAACAGCTCGGCGGCCTCGAAAAAATCCTCACATCATTTGAGTCCGCCGGAAACCTGCTGCCCGACCGCCGTTCAGCCGCCCTGCTCCTGCTGAGCACGACAATAGGTCTCACCCGTCTGGAAAACGCCGCTCTCTCCGGCGTTCCGGCCAAGTTTCTGCTGGAAACAACCCTGCGGCTGATTCTCTCATAAAGGACCGCCGCCGGGAGCCGCGGGCTGTGCAGGTTGCATCGTCGGCTGATTCTGATTCTGCTGGAACTGCCGCATCATCATCCGCTGCTGAATCTGCATCGACCAGCTCATAATCTCCATCAGATGCTGCTTGGGCAGAACCAGATGCGTCTGAATGCGTCCGGCGTCGGCCCGGACCCCGATCGCCAGAGCACTCTGTGTCTGAACCGGAATGGCCTCAATTATCTCGAAAAACGGCGGCATCGGAGCATCCGAACTGACCGCCTGCATCGAACGCGTCATTGCGCCCATTCCCTTCATCAGCCGGATGAAATTGACCGAAACAACCGCATCCGCCGCTTGAGCATTCGGAACAGCTTTCAAAGCCGCCTGCATCTCCGCAGGAGCCGGGCCATTCGCCGGCAAATCAATCAGTTTTTGGATGGTTTCCTGCGCCTGCGAACCCATCGCCAGAAACAAATTTTTATTTGTGAGGGCAATAGGATACGTCAACCCCTCCTTGCCGTACATCGTTTCCAGCATCTTTTTCTCCTGCTCGGAAGCGGTTTCCGATGCAGCAAACTGAATCACAATCTGATCAATCGACACGCCTTTGTACTGAGCCGCCTTTTCCTTCATCGTAAAGACAGCCGGAATTCCAAACATTTTGTAAAACTCATTCGCCAGGTCTCCGCCTCCCTGCATCACCTCCCGCATCGCCGCCGCATCCGTAATTTCAACCGCCTCCCGAACCGAAAACGGCGGAATCCCCGCTGCATATCCAAACGAAAAGGCCGCCTGCATTCCCATCGCCTTCATACTTTTGGCCAACATTGACTCAAATCGGCTCCGAAGTTCCGGTCCCTTATCACCGGCAAGTGGAAGGAAAATATCGATAAAAATCCTGTTGGCTTTATCCATCAGCGGTCTATTGATCACCCACAAACCATTGACCGGGGCTTCCGCATCCAGATAGCCGCCCATGGAAAAGCCCGGTTTCATCGCCGGGTCGCGCACCAGCATTTTGGCCAGTTCCGTATCCTTTTTCGCTGTAAAAAGCACCTCCGCCGTCAGCTGTTCCGGCACAGGCGAAAGCAGAATGCTCAAACTGTCCACCTGCCCCATCCAGACATCTACGGCATTCAGCATCGTTGAAATCGCCTCCGGCTTAAAGGGCATCGCCGCCCCCCCCCTGAACGGCCTCCTGCAGCCCTTCCTGAACCGCACTTTTAAACGGCTCTGCTCCAATCCGATATCCCTTTTCTACATTCAGCCAAAACCAAGCCGGAGCAGATACGGCATTCTGAGCATCCGCCGGGCTCAGGCGAGCCGCCAGGGACTGCTTCTTTTCCTTAAACATTGAACGGGCAAACAGAATAGATTCTTTCTCCTCACCCGGCGCCAGCAGCAGATAAGAGCTGCCTTCCAGCGGAATAAACGCAACAGGGCCTGCCGAGGAACCCGGAGCAGAGAGGGTATAAACTCCGTTTTCATCCGCCCCCTGACAATAGGGACTGGATGTATAGGGTTTGGGGTCTGTAACAGGCAGCAAAATCACCATCTCCGGCCCTTCATTCGGGTCCTTCAGAAAAACAGCAGCGGCAATCGTTCCGTACTTATTGACCCCGATGAGCATCGGGTCGCCCAACGCCCCCCCCAGAAACGTCGTAAACATCATCGAAACGGGCATCGGTGCTGCACCGGCCAGATATTGGTCCAGTTTCTCCAGCGTTCCGGTAAAATTATTCAGCCGAAAACAAATCAGCGTATCGGCAGGCAGCAATTCCAGCGGCGGATCCTGGGAGGAAGCCGAATATCCGGCAGGCACAAACAACCCCGCCAACGCCAATAGAAGACCTGCACGGACTGAAAACGATTTAAAGTTCATACAACCTCTCCTTTCAAAAACAATTCTTTCCTTAGTTTCGCTGAATTCGGGATTAAATAATAAGACGGACCTTATCAGGATTTCATTACCAAAAAAACGGTTTTTTTATTTCATTTGAAAAAATTCCAGAATTTCCTCCTTTTTCTTCAGGGAACCCGCAACAATCGGCAGATAGTCTCCCTGATAAGAGCTCGGGTCCGCAGGAAAAAGAGATTTTCCATCCGGAGAAGATACAAATCCCCCCGCCCGTTCCACAAGGAGGGCACCGGCCGCAATATCCCATAGACGAGAACGAATGGTCACAGAGCCGACCATCGCACCTTTGGCGACATACGCCAGATGCAGGGCCGTCGAACCCAGACAGCGAAAACGGGTTTTAACCATAATGGCCTGATACGGCTTGGCAAACTCCGCCGTCAAATAGCTCTCAATTCCAAAGCAGGCGAATCGATTCAGGTCCTGCCGGCTCACCTGAATCCGGGAGCCGTTCATCTGCGCTTCCATCCCCGCCGCCGCTGTAAACATCGAATCGGTCGCCGGTTCAAAAACCACCCCGACAATCGGCTGCCCATCCTGCAGGGCGGCAATGCTCACCGAAAAACACAGCAGTCCGTTAGCAAAGTTGTTCGTACCGTCAATCGGGTCAATGACCCACCAGATTCCCTGCTCGCCGCGCGGTGCCAGCTTGAACATCTTGCCGCCGTGTCCTTCCTCACCCAGAAAACCGTGGTCCGGGTAGTTCTCCTTAATATGGTCCACAATAATTTTCTGGCAAATCGGGTCGGCCTGTGTAACCAACTCATCTGCATCTTTCTGCGTCGTATGAACAAAACGAAGTTCCTCCAGAGCCCGCTGTCCCGCCAGACGCGCAGCCACCACAGCCGTCTCGAGCAAATAACTGATTTCCGTCGAAGACAAGCCCATATCGTCCCTTTCATCTTGACTGTTAAACCTGAACCCTTTATTCTAACAGAGCCGATGAACAAATGCCAGCCGATAAGCTCAGGAAAATCTTCCAACCGCATTTCTGCAGGAGGGCGGATTGCCGCCGCTTTTGTCGCCCTGGTTATTGCCGCCGGATTTGCCTTTTTCCACGCCTGCGACCGACAGTGGCTCGACATCAGTCCTATCCTCGGGGTTTGCGGCTTCAAACAACGGTTCGGTCTGCCCTGTCCCGGCTGCGGCTGGACTCATTCCATCCAGGCCTTCGCATCAGGACGTATTGGAGAGGCCTTTTGTCTTCAACCAGCCGCCGCGGTCTTCTGTCTGGCGGCAGTAGCAACCCTTTTTTTTGCTTTACATATCGCCCTTTTTGGGATAGATTTTCTTTTTTTGAGGTGGGTACGCTCACCCGGAGGATGTAAAGTGGTAATCCTTGCGGCCGCCCTGATTATCTTAGTCGGATGGCTGGCTGCTTTGCTGCTGACCCTAGCCGGGCAAGGTCAATCCTGAAGAAAAACAGATGAAGCAAAAAAAACTGCATCTTTGTCTATGGTTCTCGGCAGCAGGGCTGCTTCCGATGATGAGCAGCTGCACCCTGCTGGGGTTTCTGCTGAGTCCTTCTTCTTCCGAACAGAAAATCGCCGCCCAGTTCCCTCTGTATGCCCAGAAGGATAAATCCGTGTATCTGGCTGTCCGGGCCTCCCCCGGCAGCCGAGCCGATGCCGACATCCCTGGTCTTCTCCAGAAAACGCTGGCTGCTGATTTCCAGAGGAAAGTCGGGGTCCCATCCGAAAAGATTTTTCAAATGCCGTCCGTTCTTCAAAATCCCTCCGCATCCTTTTCCTGGTCTCAGGTCGAAGAAGAAGCCCGCCGGCTTCAGGCCGCTTATCTGCTTTCCATAGAAATCGTCGAATTTGAGGCGGTTCCGCTGGGACCGCAGAATTATTACATGGGCAGTCTGGCCGTCCGGGCAATCCTCTCCGAAATCCAAACCGGACAGACCGTCTGGCCGCCCGAAAAAACTCCGCGTCTGATCCGCACCGCGGTTGATTTTGAAGCCAACGGCCGTTCCCAACTCCTCTATCGAATGCTCTCCGCCGTCTCACACTGCATCGTCCGTCACCTCTATCCGTGCCCGAAAAACGCCTTTCGAGTCAGCGAAGAAATGGAACCCCTCGAATCCCTTATGAACCAGACAGAATAGGAGACAACAAACTATGTACCGAATTCTCATTACGGACAAACTGGCGCAGGAAGGAATTGACCTGATCAACTCCGCCGACGATTTTGAGGCCGTCGTGCGGACCGGCATCAAAGAAGAGGAGCTTGCTTCGATCATCGGCGAATACGACGGACTCATCATCCGCAGCGACACCAAGGTCACGGCAAAGGTCCTCGAGCGACCCGGCAAACTGAAAGGCATCGCACGTGCCGGCGTCGGCATCGACAATGTAGACGTCCCGACTGCTACCCGAAAAGGCATTCTCGTCATGAACACTCCCGGCGGAAACACCCTCAGCGCCGCCGAGCACACCATGGCGCTGATGCTGGCGCTGAGCCGCAACATTGTCCCCGCCTGCAACAGTCTCAAACGCGGCGAGTGGGACCGCAAACGCTACACCGGCAATCAGCTCAACAACAAAACCCTCGGCATCATCGGCCTGGGCCGAATCGGAATGGCCGTGGCCAAAATGGCCCTCGGCTTCAATATGAAAATTCTGGGCTACGACCCCTTCGCCGCTCCCGTCGAAGCGGAAAAACTCGGCATTGTCATCACGGATTCCCTCGAAAAAATCTTCAAGGAATCCGACTTTATCACCGTGCACGTTCCCAAAAACGAAAAAACACTCAATATGATTACCGCCAAGGAAATGAAGCTGATGAAGCCGACCTGCCGGCTGATTAACTGCGCCCGCGGCGGCATCATCAACGAAGAAGACCTGTACAACGCACTGGCGGCCAAAACCATTGCCGGCGCCGCACTGGATGTTTTCTCCAAAGAACCGCCGGAAAATACCCGCTTCAAAGAACTGGACAACTGCCTGGTTACCCCGCATCTGGGTGCCAGCACGGAGGAAGCCCAGATCGAAGTCGCCGTGGAAGCCGCCCAAATCCTGATGGACGCCATCAAAGGCGGTCCGATCCGCAATGCCGTCAATGCCCCGGCTATGGGCGGTCTGTCGCCGATTATCAGCCAGTATGCCGTTCTGGCTCAGCGAATCGGTTCGCTGGCCAGTGCCATGGTCACCGGCCATCTGAAAAGCGTGCAAATCGAATTCCGCGGCTCCATCGCCGAAAAGACCGTGGACCCGATTGCCACCTCGTTTGCTATTGGGCTCCTTCAGCCGCATTTTGACACCACCGTCAATCTGGTCAACGTACCGGTCCTGGCCAAAGAGCGAGGCATCAGCATTGACCAAATCAAAAATCCCGAAATCAAAGATTTCGAATCCACTTTTGCTGCAACTGTTCAGACCGACCAGTCCAAACGAACCATCATCGGCACCGTTTTCGGCGGCAATCTGCCCCGCATTATCGAAATTGACGGGTTCCCCATCGAAGTAACACCCGAAGATGCCATGCTGATTATCTTCAACGATGACAAGCCGGGCGTCATCGGCGCGGTCGGCACCATCCTGGGCAAGCACGGCATCAACATCAACACGATGGGCGTCGGACACAAGCGGGCCGAAGGCAAGGCTATTCTGGCTTTCAGTCTGGACAAACTGCCCGATGAAAAGGCCGCCGCCGACTTGAAAAAATTGGACTTCGTCAACGAATTATACATCTGCAAACTTCAATAACACTCAAACAGAACGAGTAGTCAGAACGGAATCAACCCTGCCCTGTTTGTTTGACAGGGCAGGGCTTTTGTGCCTTTACGGAGAAATGCTGGAATGACCGCAGGAAAACGCACCCAGACCAAACAGCTGAATCTGGCTTTTGATGAGACGGAAACCCCTAAACCCTCTCAAACCGAACCTGTTGCAGTCGAGCATCCCGCTGAAGAAGCGGAAAACGAGAAAGAAACCTCCGTCGTTCCGGGCAGCCCCCGAAAACGCAAAGCCGTTGCGGCCACCGCCGAAACCCTGGCGGCAAAACAGCGAGACATCAGCGTCAGCGAATTTTTCGCCAAGAACCGCCACCTGCTTGGTTTCGACAATCCCCGCAAAGCCCTTCTGACCGCCGTCAAAGAGGCCGTCGACAACTCCCTGGATGCCTGCGAGGAAGCCCATATCCTGCCGGATTTGGAAATCTCCATCCAGCCCTTTAACGGCTCCGAAAACAAGTTCACCGTCTCGGTGCAGGACAACGGTCCGGGCATTGTCGGCCAGCAGGTCCCGAATATCTTCGCCCGGCTCCTGTACGGCAGCAAGTTCCACACCCTGAAAATGAGCCGCGGCCAGCAGGGTATCGGCATCAGCGCCGCCGGAATGTACGGCCTGCTCACTACAGGTCAGCCCGTGCAGATTATCACCCGAACCAGTCCCAAGAAAAAAGCCCGTCATTACCACGTTCAAATAGACACCTCCCGCAATCGCCCGGAAACCATTCTCGATGAAGAATGCGATTTTGACCTGCCTCATGGAACCCGTGTGACCATTACGCTCGAAGGACGCTACCAGAAAGGCCGTCAAAGCGTCGATGAGTATGTAGCCCAGACCGCTATGGCAAATCCGCACGCCCGGATTCTTTATCGAACACCGGACGGTCAAACCATCGAATATCCCCGACGCAGCAATCAAATGCCCTTTATCCCCATCGAGGTCAAGCCGCATCCCTACGGCGTCGAATTGGGAGTCCTTTACAAAATGGCAAGGGAAAGCCGGGCCAAAACGCTCTCCGAGTTCCTTCGGACTCACTTTTCCCGAATCAGCGACCGGCTGGCGGCTGAAATCATCAAAAAAGCCAAACTCTCCGCCAAACTAAAACCCGAAAAAATCACCCTCAAAGACGCAGAGGCCCTGCATGCCGCCATTCAGGATACAAAGATCATGGCCCCGCCGACAGACTGTATTGGTCCTATCGGGGAGGAGGCGCTTCTGGAAGGACTCAAACGGGTTGTGCAGGCCGAATTTTACACCAGCTGCACCCGAAAGCCCGCCGTTTATCGCGGCAATCCTTTCCTCGTAGAAGCGGCCTTGGCCTTCGGTTTTAAAGATGAAGAGGCCGAAGCGGAATCCGAAGACAAAGAACCGATGCTTCGGCTGGTCCGGTTCGCCAACCGCGTCCCCCTGCTCTATCAGCAGTCCGCCTGTGCCATTTACAAGGCGGTCCTCGAGACCAACTGGCGAAACTACGGCATCAGCCAAAGTCGCGGCGCCCTGCCGACCGGGCCGATTCTCCTGATGGTGCACTTCGCCTCCGTCTGGGTTCCCTTTACCTCAGAAAGCAAAGAGGCCGTGGCCCACTACCCGGAAATCATCAAGGAAATCAAACTGGCTGTTCAGGAATGCGGGCGAAAACTCGGCATGCATGTACGACGCCAGAAACGCATCCACACCGAAATGCTCAAACGCAGCTACATCGAAACCTATCTGCCCTATATCGGAGAAGCCCTGCAGGATATCCTCGACCTGAAAGACAATCAGGTCCACACTGTTCAGGAAAAGCTGAAAATCATCCTCGAGAAAACCCGTTCCATCTGACAAGAATCTATGCATCCTTCCGGACAGCAGATAACCGTTGCCCTTACCATCTCTTCCGGAAGACCCTCATATTCTTCAAACACAGCAGTTCTCTGAAGCGCCCGCAGGAAACGATGGCCTCTTCAACCGCCCGTCGAACTCCGTCAAACCTCTCCACTCCCGTATCATGAAAAATGAGAAGTCCATTTCGGATCACCCACGGCTCCCAGAGCTGAATGTCCAACAGAACATCCTCATAGAGGTGGGAACCATCCACAAAGAGCGGTCGAATCGGCTCATTCCACTGTTTCGCCGCCTCCTCAGACGTCATCCGAAGCGGACAAACTGTATCGTGGACGGAATGAATTCGAAGATTTTCAAGAAAAACCTCATAACTGCCGCGAAGGTGCGGATCGACCGCAAAGACCTTCTCTGTACGGCCGGCTTTCTTTAGGCCGGACGCCAGCACAATCGTTGATTTTCCCTTAAAAGAACCAATTTCAACAATGGAACCTTTCTCTTTGGGAAAATAGACAAAATAAAAAAGGGCCAGAACCTCCTTGTCGGACAAATGCCCTTCTATCCCGGAAAGAACCCGAAACTCCTGAGCCGTCAGCACTTTTAAAAGCTGACGATTCATTTTTTTTGCACGCCAGGCGCTGAGGCGAAAAAAACGGGGAACTTGCGTCGCCTTCGGCTTGATAACAGGTAATATCCGCCTTTTCCGCTGAAATCCTGACACAATCTAAAGCCCAATCCAATTCGGGAATAATAATAAACCGTACGGATTTCTGCAAGAATCAGGCGGTTCTTACCCTATTTTTAAAACCGAATGGACAGAGAATCTTTCGAACGGCTCCACAGTCTGGAAAATTATCTCTTCATCAAAAGTGTCTGCTGTTCGTTACCGGGGCAGGTATCCGCGGACCATATAATGGAGGTCCTCATTTTCCGCCGGA